>Ga0209723_1002190_pt1 | contig 27062 bp, 15 predicted proteins | sample BiotimSIPDNA_2_FD_185750 | JGI IMG/M metagenome (GOLD analysis project Ga0209723, IMG submission 185750) | Anaerobic biogas reactor microbial communites from Washington, USA - Biogas_R2 time_0 SIP DNA (SPAdes) (version 2) | ecosystem: Engineered > Bioreactor > Anaerobic > Unclassified | place...
GTTCCATTGTATTGCAACGTATCCCTTTTAAAAATCTGGCTTCGGTTGGGGGGTGTTTGAAAAGCATAAATCAGCATCGCCGAAGGCGATTCCCATTATTTTTACCCACAAATTATTCCGAAGAGCCAATATTAATAAAGATTCTCATTTCTGTTTTATTAATTACAGGTATCGTGTGCCTGACCCTCTGGTTTACAAAATCGTCATCAAAACCGGACCCGTCAAACAACAACATCACTCTTACCGTTGATAAATTGATAGAAAGATTAGACGACGATATGACACTTGCTGACCCTGTCAATCAGGGTCATGTCCGACATTACATTTCCATATATAATCGGAGAATAATTGAATATCTTATCGACAACATTGATAGGGGAATGGCCCTGACGATCTACCCCGATCAACAAGAGGGTCATGACTTCTTCCGGATCAAGCCCTATGATGATATACATCGGTATGAACTTGGGATTGAAGAAACCCAAATAACACATCAAGATAAAGAGAAAGTGACTTATACGACTCCTGTATATTCACGACGCAGCGGTTTTTCAACCGGAATATATGTTCGCGGAAGCCGAGCAATAGAGCAGATATTGGACGAAACTTACCCCTCAGATTTTTTTATCTGCACCATTTTGCATGAAAAACTCTGGTATTATTCACCAGTTGACAGCGAGCCGCATAAATTGTATTTCATTATGAGTTTGATAAGTGCAAAGGGAGAGTTGTATTGGGATTGGCGTTCGTCCGACATCGTTTTTAAAGACATAAAGGCATATCTGCGGATATACACAACCTATGAAAACTGGCCCACATTGAGAATGCAGGTTTACAGGAGATTGCACGGATACACATCTCAATGGGTTAGACGCGAGCCAGATTCTCTAACATATGCGGGGCGCGGCTGGATTTCAGCGCAAGACCGTGATGAGCTTTTGAGGATCGCGGATGAGCAAGGCTATGAAGCTGCCGTTTCTTTTCTTCGTAAGCGGCTTGGTCGAGAGGAAACGACGACGGGTATTATCTCAGAGGACACTAAGGCGAAAGGTAGCTCATGAAACCATTTGTTTCCGGTAGAAATATATGGCGCAATGCGTTCATCGGAGGACTGATTAGTTCTTTGATATCAATCCTACTGATAATTTTTTTCAAAAAGGAATTAATTTGGTATGGTGGTACAGATATACTGAGAAAGTGCATATTCCCCTTAATGTGGGCTTATAACAATCTTTTTTTGCCGCTTTTTAACCTGCTTGAGTTTTTGACAAAAGAGCAGGTTTCTAATCAGTTCGCAGTATCCTACCTTACTCTGTTGCCGTTTTACTTTTATCTCGTTGGGTTTGCTGCGGCCGCACTATTAACCTATTGCATTGATTTTTTGGCTTCAGCATTATTTGACCGCTCTGTAAAAAAAGAATCAACAACAAAGCTGGGTCATCCGTTAAATGCCATCCTTCTGTATGTCGTTTCCTTGTTTATTGTTTTTGCGGCGGTGCGCAGGGCTGAAAGTTATCAGGACTCCTGGCATTATTATCCCTATTATCAATGGTATTTCCGGTTTGGAATCGCAGGGTTTGTAGCCATTGGTCTGTCATTGATGGTTATGTGGAAATTGACCCGGCGAACTTCTTTGGGAGCTATCGGCCTGACGAGCCTAATTGGTTATATACCGATAGCGGCACTGTGCATTTTTCTTGTAATGCCGCCGTCCCAAAAAGCGATATGCCGTCAAAATCTTGTTTTGCTGTCTTCGGCGATTATCAATGAAGGACTTCCTCAACAAAAACAATGGTGTGACCAACTGGATCAATGGCTGACTGAGAAAGCATTTGAAAAAACAGGATCGGTGTTTAGGTGTCCCTGCGATAAACGATTGGAACACGATGATAAGGTTTCAAGCTATTCACTAAACAGCAGAGTCAATGCAGATTCGGCAGATGATGTTGTGCTGTTGTTTGAAGCCAAGGCCCAATGGAACAGTGTCGGTGGAAAAGAGATTGTCGATATTACACGCCATCGCAACGGCTTTTGGGTTGTGTTGAATAATTATGAAATTAAATTCATAGCGGGAGACGAGGTGGATCAATTGAGGTGGGAATAAACATGTTTGCCGATGACATATATATCGCTGACTTTCATCGCGACGGGTGACCTCTAAAAGATGACAAATAAAGAATAACCAATCGTCAATGGTCAATTGAGAGGGGAATGTCCTTGATACAAATACTCTGCATTTTGATCCTTTGGGTTCTACTGCTGCTTACCGGGGCCGTTTGCATTGTAAGAACAGAGAAAGGTATCTGCTCGATTTTAAATAGTCGAGAAGTCCTGGACATCAACTACTGGTATGAATTACTTGATATTGGCCAAGAAGACCCGGACAAAGAGACCGTGCGCAGTGTTTTAAAGATATTCGCAGGGGCTTTTGGCGTGGATTATCGCAGGTTTCGTTTTGACGATCGATTAGCAATACTTGATTGGCCAAAGTCATATTACGCCCATGTGTTTGGTGATTCGATGTTAGATGCGGCGATTGAGGAGCTTTCATGTTCTCATTTGTGGCCTGCTGAGAGGTACAACCAAGGAGAAATCAAAACAATCGGTGACATCATGACGGCCGTCTTACGCAACAAATCATCCGACAGCAGAATTTCGAAAACCGACGGGTGACCTCGGTGAGGCCGGCGAAGGGGCGATCTGGCTACTGGACATCTTGGGTCCTTTTACGCAACAAAAAAAGTGGTCTATAAAACTGATATTTCAGTTGTCAAAGTCGTATCCATACTATAAAATCCGGTTTGGATGAAAGTAAATAAGACTGCAAAAGGCATAGGGAGAAAGCCATGGCAGCACGGGTATTGTTGGTTGACGATCATGAGATTATGCGTGAGGGGATGCATGCTCTTCTCCGCAAATGTGAGGACATTGAGGTTGTCGGGCAGGCGGCGGACGGCCGGGCGGCGATTGAGCTTACCGACCAACTGAACCCCGACATCGTCATTTTAGACATTGGAATGCCGAATTTAAACGGCATCCAAGCGGCCCGACAGATGAAGGAAAACCACCCTCAGCTCAAAATAATGGCTTTATCGGCCCATTCGGACGGGTCTATCGTCGCCCAGATGATCAAGGCCGGGGCAAACGGCTACATGCTCAAAGAGTCCGCCTTTCAAGAACTTCAGGATGGGATCACCACCCTGCTGGACGGCCATACGTTTCTATGCAGCCGCATTTCCAAAGTCGTCTTTCCCGATTATATGACGATGCTGAACAATCCCCGAATGACCGACGGTGACGGACTGAGTCATCGGGAGCGTGAAGTCCTGCAGCTTATCGCCGAAGGTCAAACGTCCAAAGAAATCGCCAAAACGCTGAATCTTAGCCCCAAAACCATCGATTCCCATCGCGAACACATCATGGAAAAGCTGGGGATTCGCAATATCGCCGGCCTGACGAAATACGCCGTGCGAGAAGGATTGACCACCCCGTAACAAAAGTCGTCTGACTTCTCCGAATTAATATGGGGGGTACCCTCCTCAGATCAATTTCCAAGCATTTCCCGCCCTAAACTTCCGCAGAATGGGTGTTTTTATTTGTTAAAATAGGGATTATTCCTATTAAGGTCGTCCCGCGTTTTGTTCGATAAAGGCTAACGAATAGATGAGCTGTTTGAGGGCATCGCGCGATCAGTACCCTCGGCCAGACCCAGATGCGGGTATTTTATCAGATATTAACGCATTGCTGAACGGAGCGATTCAATGGCAATCGCTCATTTTGTATGCAAAGCGGCCGCAGAGCCGAAAGGTTCAAGGCGTCTGCTGTGAAGACAAGGTAACCGCCAGCAAGGGAAACCCGGGTGAAAGACTCTAACTTGAATACATACAATGATTTGCAACAGGAATGGAACGACGCCCAGGAACGTCTGAGACTGTCCGTTCAAAGCAGGGAGCACTTGACCGGAAAACTCAAAAAAACACGTCGAGAATACAGGGCGATCTTTGACTCTGTTCCGGCGATGATTTGGTACCGCGACAGGGACGGCCGCATTCTGAAGGTCAACCAATGCGCCGCCGACTCGGTCGGGATGAGTGTTCGGGACTTGTTGGGCAAAAATTACTACGAGCTGTTCCCGGACGGCGCCGAGCGTGCGCGTCAGCAGGATTTAGAGGTGATGGAAACCGGACAACCGCTGCGCGGTCAACTGCGCCCGTTTACCGGTTTGAACGGTCTTGAACGGTGGGCCATCGTGGATCGCATTCCGCTTCGCAATGGAGACGGACGCATCACCGGCGTGATGGTTTTTGCGATGGACATAACGGACAAAAAACGGGCCGAAAACGAGCTGATCGGCGCCAAGGTCCAAATCGAACAAACCAATCGGCGTCTGAAAGCGACGGTCGAACAGGCCCGGCTGCTGGCGGAAAAGGCCACCCGCGCCAACCGCGCCAAAAGCGAGCTGTTGGCCAGTTCCAGCCACGATTTGCGAACGCCGATGAATTCCATTATCGGCTTTGCCGAAATTTTATTGGATACCCCGCTGGACGATGAACAGAAAGGATACGCCCAGACCATTCATCAAGCCGCGAATGGACTGTTGTCGCTGATCAACGACATTCTGGATTATTCGCGGATCGAAGCGGGTAAGCTGAAGGTCCAGATTGTATCCTGCGGCATTGCCGACATCCTCGATCAAGTGCGGGGGATGATGGAAACCAGCGCAAAACAAAAAGGATTGGATTTTGAGGTCACCATCGACAGCCGTCTTCCAAAAGCGTTTTTCACCGATCCTGTCCGCGTGAAACAGTGCCTGATCAACTTAGTCGGCAATGCCGTCAAATTCACCGAGTCCGGCCGCATCACAATCTATGCCGGCCCGGAAGAGCACGCCGGCCAGCCCTGCATCCGATTCGACGTCGAGGACACGGGCATCGGCATCCCGGCCGACAAGCAGGACATAATTTTTAAGTCGTTTTCACAGGCCGACGGATCCACAGCGCAAAAGTACGGCGGCACGGGGCTGGGGCTGGCGATATCGCGCCGTCTGGCGGGACTGCTCGGCGGCGAAATTCGACTCACAAGCGAGACGGGCAAAGGGTCCGTGTTTTCACTGGTACTGCCGCTGTTTACCGAAAAGACGCCCGCCGAAGGGCCGGTGTGCCTTGAGACTGTTCGGTCCCGCCGCAGTTCTGACGCGAACGACGGCGTTACAGGGCGTATCCTGCTGGCAGAAAACGCCTTTCCGAGTCAGTTGACGCTAACGCTGATGCTGCGCCGTTTCGGGGTGGATGTGGAGCTTGCCGCCTCGCTTGAACAGGCCAAAAAAGCCCTTGAAACGCAGCGCTTCGACCTGATCTTTATGGACGCGGCCATGGGCCTTGACGCAATCAAGACTGTTATGAAAAAGTTACCCGCCGGGGCGGCCCAGACACCTGTTCTCTTGGTGGCCAATCCGGATGAGTGTTCCTTCGAAGACTGCCGGGCAGCGGGATTTGTGGATTGCCTCTATCGCCCGCTCACACGCGATCAATTTTATGACGCACTGACGCTGCATTTGTCCGAGCGTTCCGCCGGGCATACGGTCGAGGATAATGCCGTCAAGAATGAGTTTGTTTCCGCCGATTCGATTCTGGAGCAGTTGCCCACGCTGGCCGAGGGAATACGGGATGTCCTGATTCAATCCGACACAGAACTGCTGACGCGCTTTGCCGAGCTGTTTTCCGAAATCGGCCAAACAACCGGTCAGGCAAAGCTGTCTGATAAGGCGATGGAAATTCTGACCTGCACACACTCGCTGCCGGAATCGTCCCAGCAAATAACGATACTGGTCGATCAACTGTGCCAATTATGCAATGAATTACACGCCGCCGCGTCCCCTTCCAATCACTGCAACGGCCGTAACAAGTGAACTGGGAAAGGGTAAAAGAAAAGCATGTTCGGCAGCCACCTTTCTCATCTGTTCGGAATCAACCAAGGCACTCCCTCAAAACCGTTTTTGAGGGCGCATCAGCACCGGTAAATTGGAGGCCCTGAACGGCCGACTCAAGGCTTTTCAAAGCAACGCTTACGGCTCCAGAGACAAGCAATACGTCAATTTCCACAACCACAACTACGCATTGACGCTATTGGGATGATCTGATTATGGAAAAATTATTACAGAATAGTTTCTCAGAATCCTCTCCCTCCTTGCCCTCGGAGCGGTTTTGGCGGGGAGAAAGAGAAGAGCATAAGTGTGGTTAAAACCTTCGGCTCTTGATTGATATCGAGCCGACAGGTATCTCTATATCGACAAAAACACCCCCAGCACCACCGCCCGAACGGTCAACTCTGCGTTGGAATTCATTGTCTCTTGTCCCTCCTTGCTGCTGAAATATTTTTTTATTTGGCCATCCAGTCTGTAAACTGCCGGAACAGGTATTGTGCATCGTGCGGACCGGGACAGGCCTCCGGATGATACTGCACAGAATACGCCTTCAGCTTGTGGCTGCGGATACCTTCGACGGTATTGTCGTTCAAGTTTAGGTGTGTCAACTCAACTTTCTTGTCTTTCAACGAATCAACATCCACACAAAAACCGTGATTTTGACTGGTAATTTCAATTTCACCGGTATCCAGGTTTTTAACGGGGTGATTGGCGCCGCGATGACCGAATTTAAGTTTATAGGTCGTTCCCCCCATGGCCAGCCCCAGAATTTGATGCCCCAGGCAAATGCCGAAGATCGGCAGTTTACCCAGCAGATCGCGTACTGCCTCGACGGCATAGGTCACCGCCGCCGGGTCACCGGGGCCATTGCTCAGAAATACACCGTCAGGTTTCTTTTTCAGAACTTCTTTCGCCGATGTTTGAGCAGGAACCACTTCCACCTTGCATCCGTGCAACCGCAACAACCGAAGAATATTGGTCTTCATTCCATAATCATAAGCTACGACCTTAAATCGCAGCTTAGGCAACAGTTCGTTGTCGGTCAGACAATCAACAACGCCTTTATCCCAGGTATAGGGCTTGGCAGAGGTAACATGCTTGACAATATCGCGCCCGACAAGATCGGGGTATTCTTCCAGTTTTGTTTTCAAAACTGAAATTTTAGTTTCAGTTGAAGAAATAATTCCTCGCATCGCACCCTGTGTGCGGATATGACGTACAAGTTTCCGCGTATCGATACCCTCCAGCCCCACGACGCCGTTTTCTTTCAGATAATCGCTCAAGCTGCCTTTGCTTCGCCAGTTGCTGGGAAAGGGGCAGTTTTCTTTGACAATAAAACCCGCAGCAAATATCTTCCGGGATTCCCAGTCCAGCGGTGTCGTGCCATAGTTGCCGATCATCGGATAGGTCATCGTAATAATCTGTTCATGATAGGACGGATCCGTCAGAATTTCCTGATACCCGGTTATCGATGTATTGAACACCACTTCGCCGCAGCGTATCCCTTCGGCTCCGAACGAAGTTCCCTCAAACAGGGTACCGTCTTCGAGTAATAATACCGCTTTCACGTCATTGATCCTTATCTGTAATAAAGCTGAATCGCTTTTACATCAACTGTCTTTTTCTGCAAAGCTTCTATGGCCTTTGTCATCGCTGCTGCCCCGCGAATCGTCGTCGCATAGGGAATCTGCCGATCCAAGGCCGTACGCCGGATCACAAACGAATCTTTGATGGTCTGTTCGCCCACCGTCGTATTGATGATCATATCAACCTGACCATTGATCATCATATCTACAATATTCGGCCGCCCCTCAGCAACTTTTCGTACGAATTCCGACGGCACATTGTTCTGGATCAGCTCGATACAGGTGCCGCGTGTTGCCAGAATTTTAAAGCCGAGTTCATGCAGTTTTTTTCCGACCAGCACCGCCTTGGGCTTATCTGCATCGCGTACGCTGATAAAGACCGTCCCCCGCATCGGCAGATGGGTTTCCGCAGCGATTTGCGATTTGGCAAATGCCATTCCGAAATCATCGCTCAGTCCCATTACCTCGCCGGTCGAGAGCATCTCAGGCCCGAGAATCACATCTGCACCAACAAACTTCAAAAATGGAAATACCGCCTCTTTGACCGAATAATGTGTAAGTTCAATTTCTTGTGTAAACCCTAACTCTTCAAGGGTCATCCCGGCCATAATCTTGGCGGCTAGTTTGGCCAGCGGCACACCAATTGCCTTACTGACAAACGGAATTGTCCGCGATGCCCTGGGGTTGACCTCAAGAATATAAATCTCATCATCTTTAATTGCATACTGGATATTGATCAATCCCTTGACCTTCAGTTCCAAAGCCAGCATCTTGGTCTGCCGCTTGATTTCATCGATCAGCTTATTCGACACCGAAACCGGCGGCAAAGTACAGGCACTGTCGCCGGAATGAACCCCGGCCTCTTCAACATGCTCCATAATTCCGCCGATAACGACCGTCTTGCCGTCGCAGATGGCATCTACATCCAGTTCCGTAGCATCGTCCAGGAATTTGTCGATCAGAATAGGATGTTCCCCGGACGCCTCGAGGGCCTCTTCAACACTCTCACGGAGTCCCCTCTCATTATAAACAATATCCATCGCCCGTCCGCCCAAAACAAACGACGGCCTTATCAGCAATGGATAACCGAGTTTTTTGGCAACTTTGAGTGTTTCGTCGTATGTCTTGGCCGTACCGCTGTAAGGCTGCTTGAGTTTAAGCTTTTTAACAAGCTGATTAAACCGTTTTCGATCTTCGGCCCGATCGATGCTGTCCGGCGAAGTCCCGATGATCGGGACTCCCGTTTGATGCAGCGATTTCGATAGTTTCAGCGGAGTCTGACCGCCGAACTGGACGATTACTCCGTCCGGTTTCTCGATATCGACAATGCCCATTACATCTTCATAAGTCAGCGGTTCAAAATACAGCCGGTCCGACGTATCATAATCAGTGCTGACTGTTTCTGGATTACAGTTGACCATGATCGACTCAACACCGATCTCACGCAATGCAAAAGCGGCATGACAGCAGCAATAATCAAACTCGATCCCCTGCCCGATACGATTCGGCCCGCCGCCGAGAATCATTATCTTACGCCGTTTTGTCGGCTCGGCTTCGCATTCCTGCTCATAGGTGGAATACAAATAGGGTGTCGATGCCTCAAACTCAGCTCCGCAGGTATCGACCCGTTTATAAACATTGGCAACGCCCTGCTGCTTGCGATACTCGCGAAACCGGAACTCGGGAATTCCAAGCTGTTGGGCGATATATTTATCGCTGAACCCATTTTCCTTAAGCTGTCGAGTTAATTCTGGCGTCATTTTTTCAAGCGGTGTTGTCTTGATCTTACGTTCCATTTGAACGATCTGGTGGATATGCTCCAGAAACCATGGATCGATCTTGGTCAGCTCAAAGATATGCTCAGTCGTAAATTTACGTCGGTAGGCCTCGGCCACATACCAGAGTTTATCCCAGTAATTCCGCCGCAGCCGTTCTTTAAATTGAGCGGAACTCAGATCCGGTTTGATATGCCGTCCGTCAAACGAATACCGGTCGATCTCCAAAGAACGAATCGCTTTTTGCATTGATTCACGGAACGTCCGCCCGATAGCCATTGCTTCCCCGACGGATTTCATCTGCACCGTCAGTTCGGGACAGGTCTGGGGAAACTTCTCAAATGTAAATCGTGGCCATTTTACCACAACATAATCAATAGTCGGCTCAAAGCAGGCCGGCGTTTTCTTGGTTATATCATTGGGAATTTCATCAAGAGTATAACCAACCGCCAGCAGCGATGCAATCTTGGCGATGGGAAAACCGGTCGCTTTAGAGGCCAGGGCCGAACTCCGCGACACGCGCGGATTCATTTCAATAACATATAATTTACCGTTTTGGGGATTGACTGCAAACTGGATATTGGACCCGCCCGTCTCCACGCCAATAGCCCGGATGATTTTGAGAGAGGCATCCCGCATAATCTGATATTCTTTGTCAGTCAGCGTCTGGGCTGGAGCTACCGTAATACTGTCCCCTGTATGAATACCCATCGGATCAAGATTTTCAATCGAGCAGACAATGACAACATTGTCTTTTCGGTCACGCATCACTTCAAGCTCATATTCTTTCCATCCGACAACCGATTCTTCGATCAGTATCTGGCTCTTGGGACTCAGCGAGAGACCCCATTGAACGAATTTCTCATATTCTTCCGTGTTATAGGCGACATTCCCCCCCATCCCGCCAAGCGTATAAGACGGCCGGATAATGGCCGGAAAACCGATTTGCTCGATAACCTTCCTGGCTTCTTCCAGTGAATGAGCATAACCGCTTTTGGGTACGCCCAGACCAATATCCGTAATGATCTTTTTAAACCGGTCGCGTTCTTCTGCCCGTTTGATGGATTGAAGGTTGGCCCCGAGCAGACGCACTTTATATTTTTTAAGAACTCCGTTTTCAGCCAAAGCCACTGCCGTGTTAAGACCGGTCTGTCCGCCAAGTGTCGGCAGCAGGCTGTCAGGACGTTCTTTGCGGATAATCCGCTCAACCACTTTCGGGGTAATCGGCTCAATATAGGTTCGGTCGGCCAATTCCGGGTCGGTCATGATCGTTGCCGGATTGCTGTTGACCAGAACAACTTTGTACCCTTCCCGCCGGAGGACCTTGCAGGCTTGGACGCCGGAATAGTCAAATTCGCACGCCTGACCAATAACGATTGGCCCGGAACCGATGATAAGTATCTTTTTTATATCCTTACGCTTTGGCATTCGCGTTTTTCCTGCTAAACTCTGATTTTTGAATCCTGTACAGGTGTACCGGTTTTCTCATTTACAAAATTCGGATAATTATACAGACTGCAATACTCTTCTTCAAGAAGGTTTTTCAAAACATACTTAAACGGCTTTAACTCAGCGTTGCTCTCATCCCCTCCTCCCGAACAGACAGAAATTATGGCACATACCGGTTCGTTATCGGCATACGGCGATCCTTACCGAAAGCCTTGGGGGTTATTTTGATTCCCGGAGGCGACTGACGGCGCTTATATTCACTGCGGTCAATCATCCGGATGACATGGCGAACCAGATGTTCGTCATAACAGTCGGCGATCAATTCCATCGGTGATTTATCGTTTTCAATATAGTCTTTCAGAATTGCATCAAGCACATCATATTCCGGCAGTGAGTCGCTGTCTTTCTGCCCTTCCCGAAGCTCCGCCGACGGAATACGGGTAATCGTGCTTTTCGGTATCATATCATAGCCGGCGTTACGATTGATAAAATCGCAAAGTAGATAAACCATAGTCTTGGGAACGTCCTTAATCACCCCGAATCCGCCGGCTGTATCTCCATAGAGCGTCGAGTAACCGACCGCCCTCTCGCTTTTATTTCCGGTCGTCAACACCATCCATCCGAACTGATTGGATAGGCTCATCAGAAGCGTTCCCCGCACACGGGCTTGAAGGTTTTCATAAGCTAACCCCTTCTCATCCCACCCTGATATATCGGAGAGTGTCTGGCTGAAAGGGTTGAGAATCTTGCCGATGGGCAATGAATGAAAACCGATCTTCAAATTATCCGCCAGTTTGGCAGCGTCGCTTTGTGTCTCACCGCTGTTAAAGCACGACGGCATCGTAATACCGATAACGTTTTCGGCCCCCAGCGCCGCAACGGCAATGGCCGCCGTTAATGCCGAATCAATTCCTCCGCTCAGACCGGTCAGCACTATTGAAAAACCGCTTTTATGGACATAATCCCGTGTCCCCAGCACAAGAGCCTGATAAACTTCTTCAACCGGATCGTATGACTTTTCCACAGGTGTCGAAAACGCCGGCGTCAACGCGATGCCGTCTTTGCTCTTCTCAAAATCGACAATCAGCATATCTTCTTCAAACTCAGCCGCTTCTGCAACTACCTGTCCGGCGGCATTTAGCACCATACTGCGCCCGGTAAAAACCAACTCATCCTGCCCTCCCACCTGGTTACAATAGGCAACCGGACACTTAAAATGTTGTGCGCAGTGGGCCAGGGCATCTTTTCGCTGATGAATTTTACCCATATAAAACGGCGAAGCGGATAAATTGAGGATCATATCAAGCCGTTGCGAATATCCATTCAGAAAAGCATCAAGCCACTTGAGGTTCCACACGTCCTCGCAAATGGTCAATGCTGTCCGAATGCCGGCAACCTCAACAACAACAGGTGAGATACCGGGGATAAAGTACCGCCGTTCATCAAACACGCCGTAATTTGGCAGAAGCCCTTTACAATAGATTGGACCTGCTTTGCCGCCTTTGCACACTGCCGCTGCATTATAACACGCATCAGGCTGGCCGTGCGGATATCCCACAACCGCAGTCATATCCTTTGACTTTTGGGCCAGGCAATCCAGCGTTTTTTTGCAATCGGCAAGAAATCCCGGCCGTAAAAGCAGATCCTCAGGCGGATATCCGCAAAGCGATAACTCCGAAAATACCAGTAAATCAACGCTTTGTGCGGCAGCAGTATCTATTATCTGCGACATTTTTTGCAGATTTCCTTCAAGGTCGCTGACTGTCAAATTCAGTTGAGCCAACGCTAATCGCATACGTATTCATTCCTGATTCAGTGTTTCAGCCAGACATCGATTGCCGCAGCTGCTTTGCGACCGCTGTCAATCGCTCGTACTACCAGTGATGCACCGGAAACGGCATCACCGGCCGAAAAAACCATCGGATTGCTGGTCTGGAAATTCTGCGCGCGTATATTACCCTGGTCATCCAGTTCCAGCGACAATCCTGCAACCAGCGGTCCGTGTTCTACATGCACAAAACCCATCGCCAGCAGGACTATATCAGACGGCAGGACAAATTCCGTTCCCGGCACCTCAACCACTTTCCACTGGTCATTTTTTTTGACCCATTCAACCTGTATGCCATGCAACTGGCTGACGCGGGTCTCTGTGCCCGAAAAATGAGTCGTCATTACGCTCCACATCCGCTGACAGCCTTCTTCATGGCTAGAGCTGGTTCGCATCGTTCGCGGCCACATCGGCCACGGCGTATCCGGCGGACGCACCTCCGGAGGCTTGGGCAATATCTCAAGCTGCGTGATCGACTTAGCGTCCTGTCGCCGCGAAGTCCCCACACAATCGCTGCCGGTATCGCCGCCGCCGACTACAATAACATGTTTACCGTAGGCATTCAGGCCAGCAGTTGTATCACTTAATTCTCCGGAAACCAGTTGATTCTGCCGCTTGAGAAACTCCATCGCAAAAGCAATATTCTCAAATCCCCTGCCTGGTACCGCCAAATCCCTCGGCTGACAAGCCCCTGTCGTTAGGCAGACCGCATCAAACAGCTTGCAGAGATTTGAAGCAGAGATATCTTCACCAACGCTAACGCCAGTCTGGAATTCGACTCCTTCTTCGGCCATTTGTCCCAAACGCCGCTCAATAACCCGCTTTTCGAGCTTAAAATCAGGGATGCCGTACCGTAACAGCCCGCCCGGATGGATATCACGCTCAAAAACAGTAACGTTATGCCCTGCCCGCACAAGCTGTTGAGCCGCCGCCAATCCCGCTGGCCCGGAACCAATCACGGCAACACGCTTACCGCTTTTATGTAAAGGTTTAAGTGGAACGATCCACCCCTCGGCAAACCCGCGTTCCACGATCTGAAGCTCAATATGGCGAATCAATACTGGCTTATCATTAACTGCCAGAGTACAAGCCGTCTCACACGGCGCCGGACAGATGCGCCCCGTAATCTCCGGAAAATTATTTGTGGAATGCAGATTTTCGCACGCCTGACGCCATTGGCCTTGATACACCAACTCATTAAATTCCGGAATGCGGTTGGCAACCGGACAACCGGCGCCATGACAGAATGGAATCCCGCAGTCAGCACACCGCGCGGCCTGTTGTTTGATGGCATCGGGAGTCAGCGGAATTTCAATTTCCTTAAAATCTCCGATACGTTCCGCAACCGGGCGATAGCCTACATTTTGCCGCTGATATTCAAGAAAGCCTCTCGCTTTAGCCATGGAACACCTCCTCGGTCGCCGGGGTTGTCTCTGTATCACGTGCTTCGGTCAGCCGCATCCGTTCCAGGGCCATACGATAATCAGTTGGTATAACCTTCACAAACCGGCTGACCATATCAGGCCAGGCATTAAGAATACGTTTGGCTCGTGTGCTTCGTGTTAATCGTTCATGTTTTTGAATAAGACGGTACAGCAAATCTTTGTCATCCTGCCGCCAGACACTCTCCAGATCAACCATATCGAGATTACAGAGTGTATCGAATAATTGCATCTCATCCAGAACATAGGCAATACCGCCGCTCATTCCCGCCGCAAAATTGCAGCCGGTCTTGCCCAGCACCACCACCATTCCGCCGGTCATATATTCACAGCTGTGGTCGCCGACCCCTTCAACAACCGCCGTGGCCCCGCTGTTGCGTACGCAGAACCGTTCGCCGGCCATACCGTTAATAAAGGCTTCGCCACGAGTTGCTCCGTACAGCAATGTATTGCCGACGATTATATTTTCATGTGCCATATACAGCGACCCGAGCGGCGTTTCGACAATAATGCGCCCGCCGCTCAATCCCTTGCCAAGGTAGTCATTGCTGTCGCCGATCAAGTGCAGTGTAACGCCCTTGGACAAAAATGCACCGAAACTTTGACCTGCCGACCCTTTGAACGTGATCTGTATCGTATCGTCCGGCAGACCTTTTTCACCGTATTTTTTTACGATATGGTTGCTTAGTATTGTTCCGACCGTTCGATTGGTGTTTTTAATCGGCATTTCAAATGCCGCCGGCTGTCCGGTTTCAATCGCCGACTGAGCTTTCTTGATGATATCCCAGTCCAAGTGGTCATCAAGCCGTTTGGGCTGAACACTTGAATTGTACCGCTGTTTGGCATCTGTGTGTTCGGGTTGATAAAAGAGCATCGAAAAATCAAGCCTTTTGGCTTTGTAATGGTCGATCGCTTTCCGCGTAGAAAGCCGATCCACCCGCCCGACCATCTCGCTGACGGTACGGAATCCGAGTTCAGCCATAAGTTGACGCACTTCTTCAGCAACAAACCGCAGATACCGTTCGATAAATTCGGGTCTCCCTGCAAAACGTTTCCGCAGTTCCGGGTCCTGTGTGGCAATTCCATACGTACACGCACCTTCATGACATTTCCTCAGCAGCGTACACCCCATTGCCACCAAGGCGGCGGTTCCGAATCCGAATTGTTCTGCACCCAATAATGCCGCAACCACTACATCACGACCGGTTCGAAGCTGGCCATCGGTCTGAACACGGATACGATCGCGAAGTTTGTTCAGTACCAGGACTTGCTGCGTTTCAGCCAGCCCAATCTCCCATGGACATCCGGTATGTTTGATGGAGGATAAGGGGCTGGCTCCCGTTCCGCCGTCGTGTCCGCTGATAAGCACCTCATCTGCATTTCCTTTGGCAACACCGGCTGCAATGGTTCCGACACCGACCTCTGAGACCAGTTTGACCGATATCTTCGCTTCGGGATTGCTGCATTTTAGGTCATAGATAAGCTGCGCCAGATCCTCAATCGAATATATATCATGGTGCGGCGGCGGCGAAATCAGCGTCACACCCGGCGTCGAATACCGCAGCGTGGCAATTTCATCGGTGACTTTCTTGCCGGGGAGTTGTCCGCCCTCGCCGGGCTTGGCACCCTGTGCCATTTTGATTTGTATCTCACGGCCGTTTGCCAGATAATTGATTGTTACGCCAAACCGTCCGCTGGCAACTTGCTTGATCGCCGAATTTTTTGAATCGCCGTTGGATTCCGGCACATAGCGGGCCGCATCTTCCCCCCCCTCGCCGGTATTGCTCATCCCGCCCAGACGATTCATCGCGACCGCCATACACTCGTGAGCTTCTTTACTGATGGAGCCGTGACTCATAGCACCTGTACAGAAACGTTTAACAATGGCGTCAACCGGCTCAACCTCTTCAAGCGGAACAGGATTTCCCGGCTCAAATTCAAACAAACCCCGAAGCGTACAGCTTTGACGGGATTGGTCGTTGACTGCACGTGCAAAATCAGCATAGGCCGCCGCATCGTTATAGACCACCGCATGCTGCATCCGGCTGACCGTCGTCGGATTCCACAAATGCCGTTCTCCGTCAAGGCGGAAATGATATTCACCGCCGAAATCCAGCTCCAATGATCCCGGCCGCCTCGGCGAATAGGCTTCAGTGTGACGACGCTGCACATCGCGTGCAATCTGTTCCAGACCGATTCCGCCGATACGGGAACTGGTGCCGGTAAAGTAACGCTGGACAAGGTCTTTATTCAGCCCGATAGCCTCAAAAAGCTGGGCATTGAAATAACTTCGCAGCGTCGATATACCCATCTTGCTCATCGTCTTGAGCAGGCCTTTTTTAATGGACGCAATGTAATTATCCGCAATCTGTGTCGGGTCCAGTTCACCGGGCAGTTCACCCGTTTGTTGAAGATAATTAAGCATTTCAAAAACCATATAAGGATTGATGCCATTGGCACCGTATCCGCATAGGAGGCAGAAATGCATCACCTCACGCGCTTCACCCGTTTCAACGATCAGACCCACTTCTCCGCGAAGACCAAGTTCAATCAACCCGTGATGCACCGCCGAAACCGCCAGCAATGCCGGAATCGGCATTGTGTTCTCATCGGCAGTACGGTCGCTGAGAATGATCAGTGAAGCATCGTGTTCAGTAATGACCCGACGGACATCCTCCACCACCCGCTCAAGAGCCTGTTCAAGCCCCAGCGTCGGATCAGAGGCATTCGGTACAAAAACGGTATTGACCGTATGGACGCTGAAATCGCCTCGTTTGACCGCACGCAGTCGGATCATATCTTCATTGGTCAGAACCGGATGCGGCAGTTTTAGCTGACGGCAGTGCTGCGGCGTTTCTTCCAGAATATTAAGCTTCTTGCCGATGTAACTCATCAGGCTCATTACCAATCCTTCACGCAGCGGATCGATCGGCGGATTGGTCACCTGGGCAAACATCTGCTTAAAATAGTCATACAGCAGCCGCGGACGGTCACTCAGTACTGCAAGAGCCGCGTCATTCCCCATCGAACCGACCGGCTCCTGGCCGTTAACTGCCATCGGCGATACCACCATCTTCAGTTCTTCGCGTGAATAGCCGAACATCCGCATTCGCGCCGCCAGCGTTGCCGGATCACCCGCCTCAAGGTGCGGCGTATCGAATAATCCCCGTAACTCGATCCGATTTTCGTTGAGCCACCGACGATAGGGCTTCTGCCGGGCCACTTTGCTTTTGATCTCATTATCGGTGATAATACGGCCTTCGACGGTATCCACCAAAAACATCTTACCGGGCTGAAGACGTCCTTTCTGGCGCACTTTTTCAGGCGGAAACTCCACCACGCCCGTCTCACTGGCCAGAATCGCCAGCCCGTCTGTCGTGATTGTATAGCGGCTCGGCCTTAGCCCGTTGCGGTCCAGGATCCCCCCCAACAGCCGCCCGTCTGTAAAGACCATCGCCGCCGGCCCGTCCCACGGCTCCATAATCGACGAATGGTATTCATAAAAAGACCGCTTATCCGTACTGATATGATACTTGACGCCAAAAACCTCCGGCACCAGCATCATCATCGCATGCGGCATACTGCGTCCGGCCCGCACCAGTAATTCAAGCATACTGTCAAAACACGCCGAATCGCTGGCTTTATTATCCAGTACCGGAATCACATCCGACAAATCATCGCCGAGCTGTTTACACCCCAGCCGTGTTTCACGCATTTTCATACAGTTGCGATTACCGCTGAGAGTATTGATCTCGCCGTTATGGGCAATGCAGCGGAATGGCTGGGCCAAACTCCAGCTTGGAAATGTATTGGTGCTGTACCGCTGATGTACCGTCGCCAAGGCGGAAATATATCGCTCATCGGCCAGATCGGGATAGTAGGCAAACAACTGCCACGCCATAAACATCCCTTTATAGCATACCGTCCGGCACGACAGCGACGTAATATAAAAATCTTCCGCCAATTCGCCGAATTGCTCACGGACCAGCCGTTCAGCCCTCCGCCGAATCATATACAACCGGCACTCCAACACCTCTTCGGCAAGTCCGCCCCCATCGATAAATATCTGCTTGATACTTGGCTCTGCCGACAGGGCGATCTGCCCAAGGCAGGAATTGTCACCCGGTACATCGCGCCATCCCAGAACCTTCAGTCCATGCGATACGACAGCCTTTTCAAGTAGACGATTACAGCCGTCGTGCAATTCCGGATTCTTCGGTCCAAACACAATCCCGACACCGTACCGTCCCGCTTCTCCCAGAGAAAAGCCAAGTCGTTTGGCTTCAGCCTCAAACAACTGATGCGGGATCTGGGTCAGTATCCCTGCCCCGTCGCCCGTCACGTCATCGGAGCCGGCCGCGCCGCGATGATGCAGGTTTAACAATATCTGCTTCCCATACTCGATGATCGAATGGTCGCGTTTTCCCGAGATATTCACAACCGCCCCGATCCCGCAGGCGTCATGCTCTCGCCGGGACTCATAAAGCCCTTGATCTTTCGGCATTACTGACATTCTTGATTCCCAATTACAAAAGCTACATTCTTCATGCAAACATCCAACATGTCAGAATAGTAAAAAATGCATCTTACAGTCAACACGTTTTTATTAATACTATTAATTTCTCAATTAGACTGTCTTATGTTAACTTTTACTTATTATCGACAGATAATGACCCTGACGAACAGAGAAACAACTGTCCGACAGGGTCCTTATCCTTTTTACCTTAAATGCTTTACAGGAATTCCCTGTTATCTGATGAACAGCATCTCCGCATAACTGGGCAAAGGCCACAGGTCGGCATCTACGATCATTTCAAGCGTATCGGCCGCCTTACGGACTTCCAGCATAGCCAAAACCACGTCGTCGCGATAGCATTTCGCCTTGGCCAAAACCTTTTCTGTAGCTTTGGCTTTGCCTACAGCCTTCTCAAGTGCAATAATAGCTGAACTCAGATCTTCGATCAGGCTGTTGGTTTTCTCGAGTTCGCGTTTCTGCACGGCCGGAGTGATCCCCGCCGCTGCCATCCCATTTACCGATGAAGCAAGTTCTGCGGTGTATTGGATGCAGGCCGGCAGAATCTGACGCTTGGCGATATTGAGCGTTACATTGGCTTCAATGTTCAGCGTCTTACTGTAGTTTTCCAGCAGAATCTCAGTCCGGGCATGCAGTTCATGTTTGCTCAGAACATTATGCCGTTTCAGGAGTTCAACATTCTCCTTTTCAAGAATTGTTTCTATCGATTCAACCGTTGACCGGATATTCGGTAAACCTCTCTTTTCGGCTTCCTTGACCCACTCTTCTGAGTAATTATCGCCGTTAAAGATGACCCGCGAATGCTCGGATGCAATCTTTTTAAGCAGTTTCTGCGCATCCCCTTTGACATCTTTGGAACGTTCCAGTTCGTCAGCAATTTCCATCAGAGTATCGGCAACCATCGTATTCAGTGTAAAACACGGACCCGCTGTGGATTGGCTGGACCCGACCATCCGGAACTCAAACTTATTGCCCGTAAAGGCAAACGGACTTGTCCGGTTGCGGTCAGTGCAGTCTTTCGGCAGCGGCGGCAGCGTGGAACTGCCCAGTTTGAGATTCCCCCCCTGCTTGCTGGACTTGGCTCCGCCGGTGGCAAGCTGCTCGAAGATATCCGTCAGCTGGTCTCCCAGAAAGACCGAAACGATCGCCGGCGGGGCTTCATTGGCCCCAAGCCGATGTTCATTGCCCGGGTTGGCAACCGCAGCCCGCAGCAAACGTGCATACTTGTCAACTGCACGGATAACAGTACACAGAAATACCATAAAGACCATATTCTCATGGGGAGTGCTGCCCGGTTCAAGCAGGTTAATGCCTGTATCGGTCGTCAGGCTCCAGTTGTTGTGTTTCCCTGAGCCGTTAACGCCAGCAAAGGGTTTTTCATGTAGCAGGCAGACAAAGCCGTGACGCAGCGCTACCTTCTGCAGCGTTTCCATAGTGATTTGATTATGATCCGTCGCCACATTCACAGTAGCAAAGATCGGCGCCAATTCATACTGCGCCGGAGCCACTTCATTGTGCTGTGTCTTGGCCGAAACACCCAGTTTCCATAACTCGTGGTTAACTTCATTCATATAAGCCGCCACACGCTCATGCAGGGCGCCGAAATAATGATCTTCCATCTCCTGCCCGCGAGGGGAGGAAGCGCCGAACAGTGTTCGGCCGGCCAGCACCAGATCAAGACGCTTCTCAAAAAACTTTCGATCGACAAGAAAATACTCTTGTTCAGACCCCAGTGTAGTAACGACACCGCTGACCTGCTGATCACCCAGAACACGAAGCACGCGGACGGCTTGTTTGCTTAGAGCTTCCATGGACCGCAGTAAAGGTGTCTTTTTATCCAGTGCTTCGCCGGTATAAGAGCAGAATGCCGACGGGATATAAAGTGTCTTGCCTTTCAGGAAAACCGGAGACGTGCAGTCCCATGCGGTATAACCGCGTGCTTCAAATGTCGCACGAAGCCCGCCCGAAGGGAATGAAGAAGCATCCGGTTCGCCCTTGATTAATTCCTTTCCGCTGAACTCAAGAATGGTCTTGCCGTCCGGCGTGGGCGAAATGAACAAGTCGTGTTTTTCAGCCGTCAGCCCGGTCATCGGCTGAAACCAGTGCGAATAGTGCGTCGCACCATGCTCCAAAGCCCAGTCCTTCACCGCATTGGCAAGCACATCGGCGATTGCCTGTGTCATTTCACTGTTGCCGTTGCGGACTTTGACGAATTCACGATAGATCGTCTTGGGGAGCCGCTGCCGCATGACAGCATCGTTAAAAACGTTCGCGCCGAAAACTTCGGTGATTTGAACTTGATTGCTCATACATACTCCATAGAAAATAGTATATACCCGTTTCATCACATATTGCGTTGAAATCTGACACCAATTACTGGCCGCGGAATAAATCACAAGACAGTATCACAGATTCAACGGCAAAGTCAGGCAATTCATCTGCGCCGAAAGGCTGCCGGACACCCGGATACAGGAGGGCAAGGCGGCGTTTCGCCGCTTCACGTCAGCAACGAAAAAACCTGTCTTGACCTGAACCCAATGTTCGGATGTTTATCCTGTGGTTCGTCGCTTTCACGGCGGTGCAAACCAAGGGTCTGCGCAATCCGGTTCTGCGGAATCTTATGCGGGTTTTGTCCCGGGCAAAAAATGCACGTCCGTGAAAACAGGGACAAACCCTCGGATGACAATGCGTTGAAAGTACTCATTGGTTCCTTTCAAAAAAGAGTTTTCATCCACTGATAATAATTTTTAGCAAACCATGTACCACATATAATGTACCTGATGTAATCGTTCATATAGTCTTTTAATTCAATAACTTAGCGACCATTTCAGCCGTCCGCAGATTTGTCAACAATGTTACATTATTGTAACACACCAATCCGAACTGAGACAAAAATGTAATATTTCCACAACAACTCACGTCATCCGATTGCTTGAGAACCGTGTGCTCCCGTGCGAATGCGGATGCAATCCACCAGATCAAGAATAAATATCTTTCCATCTCCGATTTCACCGGTACGGGCCGCAGAAATGATTGCCTCGATTGCCCTGGAGACATAATCTTCGTTGACCGCGATCTCCAAACGGACCTTTTTAAGCAAATTGACTTCAAAACGTATCCCGCGATAGCTCTCTTCGTATCCCATCTGTTCGCCGCAACCCAGTGAATTGGTTACGGACATTTTCCCCACCTCAGCTTTCACCAGGGCGGCCTTGACATCTTCCAGTTTGTGCGGTTGTATATAGGCAATAATTAGTTTCATAATCGTTACTCCCAATTTAAGTGTATTGTTTGATTGATTACATACTGCTAAAGACCTGGAATCCGCTGTACGCCTCATTGCCGTGTTCGCCGATATCCAAACCGCGCATCTCTTCTTCTCGTGAAACACGCAATCCCATGACGGCTCGGATGATAACCCACGCAACCATCGACATCAGGAATACAAACGCTCCAACAATTATCACCCCGGCCAATTGCGCCTTGAGCAATGAAAGGCCGCCGCCGAAGAACAAGCCGTTTCCGGTGGTTGTCCCGGTCATCTTGTCCTGGGCAAAGAGACCCACACAGATCGTTCCGAATACACCGTTGACTAAGTGAACCGACAACGCTCCCACGGGATCATCCAGACGCAATCGGTCAAACATCATCACCGACAGAACCACCAGAGCACCTGCAATTAAACCGATCACCAGCGCACTGCCGACGCCGACAAACGCACACGGCGCCGTAATGGCCACCAGTCCCGCAAGACACCCGTTCAGGGTCATCCCCAGATCAGGTTTGCCCAGCAGCAAATAGGACATGAGGGTGGCACTCATAATCGCCGCGGCGGCAGCCAGGTTGGTTGTTACCGCAACATGGCTGATCACCACTGGGTCTGCCGCCATGGTGGAACCGGGGTTAAATCCAAACCATCCGAACCACAAGACGAACGTACCGACCGCCGCCAGGGAGAGGTTATGTCCGGGAATCGACTTGATCTGGCCGTTTGAGAATTTGCCAATCCGCGGGCCGAGAATGATAACCCCTGCCAGCGCCGCCCAACCCCCGACACAATGCACCACCGTTGAGCCGGCAAAATCGAACATGCCCATTTTTGCCAGCCAGCCGCCGCCCCAGACCCAGTGTCCCACCACGGGATAAATCAGCATCGCCATCACAAATGAAAAGACGATAAACGACTGATATTTGATCCGTTCAGCAACCGCTCCCGATACGATGGTCGCCGCCGTACCGCAAAATACCAGCTGGAAGAAGAACTTAGCCCATAGCGGTACCCCGGTCCAGGAAATTGCCGAATAAACCCCTTGATAGGCATCCCCAATGGCAGGCGAGTTATCCGTACCGCCGGCAAAAAATAAACCTTTCAGCCCAATTAGGCCGACGCCGTCGCCGAACATCAGCCCCCACCCCAGAATCAAAAACCCCAGCGATGACACGGCGAACACAACAAAGTTTTTCGACATAATATTCACGCAGTTTTTGGCGCGGGCAAAGCCGGACTCGACCGCCGCAAAACCCAGGTTCATAAAAAAGACCAGAAAGGCAGTAAGCATCACCCACATTGTATCCATGCCGATTTTAATATCAGAGGCCTTAATCGCCGCCTCTTCATCGGCACGAAGCAAGCCGCCAATACTCAGAAACAATATCAGAACAACCATCTTTTTCCCAAATCTTTGTAATATATCATTTTTATTCATTGTGTTATCCTCTCAAATATTCGTTTTGGGATTGCGTTCTCATTGATTTAAAAACTCCGCGAAAGCATTACACCGGCAAACACATAATCGCTTTTTTTATCGTACACGTCAGTGCTTCGAATATCATTGCTCAGCAGTGTCACATAATTCACACTCGGCGATATCGTCCAACCGTTCACTTTTAGCGGGAATGATAGCGACAAAATCAAATCATTCATCTTGCTGTTATCGACGCCCCAATAGAAATTGTTATACTTTGAATCGCCCCAGCCGACACTGGCGCCGATTTCCATTCCGACCGGTATATCGGTGGACAACTGAAACGCTTTTTCGAAACTATGCCCGACGCCAAAAGATACATAGGTACCGTCCGCCTGATCAACATCACGATAAACCGTTACAGACGGGCTTAACGGCAATTCAAAATTGAATCCGCAATAGACTTCCGTCGTACTGGTCGGTGTAAGACTCGGAAAGCGATAATTGATCGCTCCGACCGAAAACCCTACTCCTTCTGCACCCGGTAACGACGCGCTGTACTCGATTGAGAAGTCATACTCTGTGAATTCATAACGATTATCATTTTCACCCGTCATATCCAGACTGCCCCAGATCGACCCGGTCAATCCCCCATAGGTAATCCCTATCCCCGGCTGAAAGACCGACGCATCATTCAGATTCTGACCTCGCCAGACATACTTGCCGAAGAAATCGGCGGACACATCAATCCCGACAGTCTGCTCGGCGTAAACCCCAGCTCCCAGCAGCACCGACAGACTCAACACAACAGCGGCTTTCATGTAACTCATTTGCATTCTCCTGATTCTCTTGGTTTCATTGTATCTTTTTTTGCGTGCTTGCAGATAACGGGCCTGTTTTACAATCATCGCACGAATGGGGAAATAGCAAGAGGTGTTCCACAAATAGTTAAGCCCTGGGGTTATCTGTAAGGCTATATAGATAATAGTTTTACAGATGTACAAATGGAAAACCAAAAACGTAAAAGGTGTTACAATTATGTTACGTCTTGGCTAAAACAATACATTATTGTCGCATTATCCGCGTTTCAGGATATCATACTTTTTTATCTTATATCCCAAAATACGCTGCGTTAAACCCAACTCCGCCGAAGCACGACGTTGACAACCCCCTGTATTTTTAAGCGCATCGACGATCATCTCACGTTCGAGATTTTCGACTTTTTCAGGCAAAGTCAACGCATCAGTTTCTTTGTTTTTTCGCACCATCTGAAGCGACGGCGGAAGATGGTCCGACCGGATCACATCTTCATCACACAGCAATACCGCCCTTTCTATACAATTTTCAAGCTCCCGCACATTACCGGGCCAGTGATAACTTGTCAGCATCTCGATTGCCGGAGTCGAAATGCGTTTAATGTTCTTTCCGTTTTCCTTTGCACATTTTTCAAGAAAAGAATCCGCCAGCAGCATCACGTCATTTTTACGATCGCGCAGCGGCGGCATATAAATCGGAAATACATTGATACGATAATACAAATCTTCACGAAACAGCCCGTTTTTGATCTCTTCTTCAAGATTTTTGTTCGTCGCAACAATGATGCGGACATTGGATTTTATTGTCTCATATCCTCCGACCCTTTCAAACTCCTTAAACTGAATAACACGAAGCAGCTTGACCTGAAGATTGAGCGAGAAATCTCCGATCTCATCCAGGAATATCGTCCCGCCGTTGGCAAGTTCAAAACGCCCCATTTTTCGATCGACTGCCCCGGTAAAAGCCCCCTTTTCATGCCCGAACAGCTCGCTTTCAAGCAGGTTTTCCGGCAAGGCCGTACAATTTACTTTAATGAACGGCTTCTCTGCACGATAGCTGTTGTAATGAACGGCATGGGCGATCAGATCCTTACCCGTACCGCTTTCACCCCGGATCAGGACCGTTGCGTTACTGTTGGCCACCTGCTCAATCAGGCGATAAACCTCGACCATCGCACTGCTGGTCCCGACCATGTTATTTATATTGAACTTGCTCTTCAGCTCCCGCAACAACCGTTCGTTCTCGGTACGTAACTCCTTTCGGTCGGTTTCCACAAGTTTATTCAGCTTGACGGCCTGTGCGATCATCGTCGCCACGACTTCAAGCAGACGAACATGAGCGTCGAAGTCATCCCCTGTGCGCACCTTGCGATCAACGCTGATTGCCCCGATGGTCTTTCCCTCCAGTTTGATCGGTACACAAAAAAAAGCTATACGCTGTCCTTTGGTATAGCTGCGTTGACCGGTTTTAGCCAGAAACCTTGGGTCTTTGCTGATATCCGGCACGACGACTTCTTTTCCGGTTTGAACGACAAGTCCGGTGACCCCCTCGCCGACTTTATACGTTACCTGTTTTTTGGATTCATCGCTTAGACCATGCGCCACCTTGATGGTGATCATCTCTTTGTCGGCATCCAAAAGCGTGATCGCCCCGCGTTCAAGACACACGTGGATTTCCAGAGCCTTCAGGATAGATTCCAGCGTTGCCTCCAGATTCAGTGAATCCGCAAACGCCTTGGCCACATCCGCCAGCAGCCCTACTTCACGTCCCAGTTTTTTCGCCATTTCTACCTCTTTCCGGTCAAAACCTTACCGTCTTTTCTATAAAACCACTTGGTTGAGGACATTTTTGTTGCAATATCATAGCTATCATACAAATTTGTAACCCTTTCCCGCAATAGGAAAATACAATGTTTTTGGATTTTTCCCTTAAGTATATTTGTGATCTGGAACAGGTTTGGTTTTCTCAGTATTGACCGGAAGAATGATTTCGGCATACAATAAAAAAAGCCCCTTCTGAAATATTCAGGAGGGTGTCCTTTTCATAGTTGAAGGTTGAAATAGGTGGCGGTTCCGGAGGGATATTGATTACAATATCCTTGCTGGACTTAAACCCCATTTTAACCTTTAAGAAAAAACAACTGTATCCCTTTTCTTGGCCTCTTCGTCAACCCCAACAATTAAATAATATCCAAAAAGCACAGGTTATAATATATTTATTGATTTTTAACCACTTTCGGGGCTTTTTCCGAAAGTCACATTAATTCATACTCGCCGTTATTAATCCAAAATAAACGACTTTTTGCCTTTTAAAAATGCGAAAGCTGACTATTCTAATACAAACAGAAATCCATCCGTATAAGGTATATTCTTTTTACTCTGAATACTACATACGAAATTTCTTTTCGCCAATCAGCCACCCATTAGATGTCCGGGTTACAGGCAAGTTCGGCTTCAAGGGGTACGACTTGCCATCTTCTGTATTGACTTCTAAAAAGACAGAAGCCCTAACGAATTGAGGTTTCTGGATATTGTCGGGATCCGTCAATGTGACAAGGAAGAGATATTTAACCTCCTTAATTTTTTGGCCTTTTAATTCCCCGGAACCAGCACATAGCAGACTGCACAATGATTCTTCCTTCGTTATGTGTGATGCAACTTCCTCTAACACGTACTTTGAGGCAAGCGCTTTGTCTTCTTTGCTGACGGCTTCTATGAACGCTTTAATGACCGGCTCCAATTCTTTTTTCAATTGTAACATCTGTAATAGCAAATCAACATTCTTCTCTATCTCCTGTAATTGTTTTCGGATGCGGCCGATTGCATCGATATGATCTTTATCAGTAGTCAGTTCCAATACAGCGTCTGCTCGCGAAGCCAGACCCGCAAACATGTTGTGCCTCTTCAAAAAAATTTGTGGGTTTCAACCGGTTCCGGTAATGCACCAAGATTGTGATACAAGGCCAATTCCAGCGTTTTGAAGCTCTTAAAGCCATACGCTTTTCTGGTAGCCAGTTTTGCTTTG
>Ga0209723_1002194_pt1 | contig 27037 bp, 31 predicted proteins | sample BiotimSIPDNA_2_FD_185750 | JGI IMG/M metagenome (GOLD analysis project Ga0209723, IMG submission 185750) | Anaerobic biogas reactor microbial communites from Washington, USA - Biogas_R2 time_0 SIP DNA (SPAdes) (version 2) | ecosystem: Engineered > Bioreactor > Anaerobic > Unclassified | place...
ACCGCACCAGAGTCTGCACTATGCAACGCCTGTTAAGGTCCATTACGGGGCTAAGGAGCAAGATGACAGCGTCCCCGTTTCAACTTATTCTAACCCATTTGTGGTCTAACAAATGGGGGTAAGCTCAGGTATAACAATAGAAATTTTCATAGATTCATCTCCAAATTTCGGGAAACATCACTGATCCTTTTCTTAGCAACGTCTCCCTGACGCACGCGGCGTTTCTCCGACGGAGTAACAAGCGGTTGGGGCAGCGTGCTTGTTTCTCAGAAATACCATGCTACATCGCATAATTGATAAGCACATATATACAAAGCCCATAACATATCAACCAACTTATTATCCTTAGGGACATACTTTTCTTGCTTTCTACAGATACTGTCCCCGCTACCAGAACAGCGAGTGGTATTAGTGAAGAGAATAGATAGCGACCCTGGGGTTGAAAATCATATGTCCAGGAACTGTATATAGAAGCTGCTATGTTCAGCAAAATGGAGAAAGGTGCACAGATAAGCAATGCCTTAGCCATAAAACTCAGTAACGACCATTTTGACCAAACCATGCCTATGGTTATGCCTAGATTGAGCACCAGCATAACAAGAGCAGCAATATATACCCAGTTTGGTAAGACAACAGTGAAGTAGCCGAACACACCATAGAAACTTTTCACCAACATATCAAACCAATACCGATTATGGATGATGACCGTTATTGGTTCATTCCTGGCAGCCAAACGATAGCCTGGTCTAGTTATATTGCTAGGTTTAGCACCATCCCAAGCTTTGATTTCTTTCATCTCTTCTACTTTTATATCCCATTCTCCTTGCGTCAGAGGATAAATGAGTTTTAGTGGTGAAACTATCAAGAGGACGACTGTAAAAAAAACAGCGAAAAAAGAAACCGTTCGCATGAACGATAATTTCAGCGTATTCTGTTTCCACTGCTGAAAGTATTGTGCGCCCACCAAGACACTGATCCAAGATAGAGACAACCAGAAAGATTCCTTCGATAGCAACAACAATCCCACTAACAGCCCTAGTAGAATTGCATAGCGCGGACTGCCAATCTGTGCTTTTGCCGTTAAAATGAAAACAAAAAGAAAGATGCTTATTGAAAGCCCCCATGCATCGGAATTAGCGTAGGCGTATACATACAAGGCTTGCGGTATACAAAGCAAAGTCAGTCCCATGACTAGCACCCAGACATTTTGATGGCCCCTTAAAAACACAACGAAAAGGGTAAGGATAAGGAGACTCACATTAAGTATGCGGTATAGTTTAGGCGACATGATGCAATTCGGCAGGCGAAGAACAACAGGGAGATAAACTCGGGGCGGAAATGGAGAAGGAGACGATTCGATGACAGGTGCCGCGAAAATCCTTAGGGCAATAGGTTTCGCCAATGCACTCATCTTCCCATAAATCAGGTAAACGACTTCACCAGTATAAACCCGGCTCCACCCGGCGGGACTGTATGTTACCTCACTCGAACCTAAAGAAGGCGGCCACCAACGTGACTCGAAATAACAAATAGCATCCGCATGCATAATCTCATCTGGATGATAATTAAAAGGGGTATTCAAAGCGATTTGCAGAGTGATGAATGCAGCTATTGCGATTAAGATAAGGAAACCCCATTGTTTCAGAGATTTGTCGTTGTACGGCATCAATTTTCTATCTCCATCCGTCTCATCCGGTACAACGTCTCCTCCAATATCTTCCGGTTGAACGCGATCAAATCCACCACCAAGCCAATCAAGCACGTCTGGAAACCCACAATCAGCAGCACCGCCGTCAAAATCAGGGATTGCACCATACCGGTGCCGTCTCCCTGGATGTAGTAATACAAAAACCGCCCACCAAGCGCCATACCCGCTGCAATCATCAACCCGCCCAAGAAGAAAAACACCCGCATGGGCCGATAATCGTATACGCACGTAGAATTGTCACTGAGGAATTCACAAGATAGTGTGGAATGTTATGCATCAGCCGGGATTTGCGTATCTGCGGATTGACGTGGATCGGCACGTAAACCACCGCCATGCGGCGCACACCGGCCTGGATCAAGGATTCAAGCGTATACGAGTAGTTGCTCAAGATAAGGTTCGCAGCGCAGCTTCGCGCGTCAATGCACGGAAACCGCTCGTCGCATCCGGCGTGGAAACGCCCGACGCCGCTTGCACTACCCAACTCCCCAACTGCTGCAACCGGCGTTTGAGAGGTGAGAACTCCGGAAAACTGGTCACGCCACGGTCTCCAACGACAATGTCCGCCTGCCCATCCAGGATCGGCTGTACCAGATGTTTGATGTCCTCGCCGTAATACTGATTATCGGCATCGGTGTTGACGATGATGTCTGCGCCCACTGCCACCGACGCTTCAAGCCCACGCACAAACGCATTCGCCAACCCGCGATTCTGCCCCAGACGCACGACATGCTCGACCCCGTGTGCCTGCGCCACATTCGTGGTCTTGTCTCTGCTGCCATCATCAATGACCAAGACTTCGATTTCGTCGATGCCGTCGATCTCGTGCGGCAGATCCTGGAGCGTGCCCGGCAATGTACATTCTTCATTGTAACATAGGATCTGAATGACCAGTTTCATGCTGTAGCCCAAACCCTTTTACAGACAATCCAGGACATAGCCCGAACTATGACACGCTATTGTTATTCTTTCTTCTGCCGATAAAGTGCCGGATCAACAACATCCATCATCTTCTCAAAGTCAAGCGTGTCCCCTAAAAAGGTAAGTATTTGCATCACTTGCGGACGAGGATCGCGCAGCATCACGTTATAGTCAACATCCAGATACGTTATGTTCGACTGCCGATCCAACCAGCTTTGTACTTCCTGGAGGTGCTTCTGGAACAAACGCGCCATCTCAGCATCATCCACCTTATCGGTCGGCTCGCCTCTGCGCACCAACATCTGCTTCTGTGAAGCCAGAATCTCTTCCAGACTGCGGCGCATAAAGAGGATTTTATAGGTATGGTCAGACGGCAAATGCAGCAACAACGCGGAGATGACTTTCACTACTTTGCCCTCCGCTGCCTTTAACCAGGCGGTGTCACCTTCTGGCAATTTCTTGACCCGCTCGAATTCGTAGTAGCCTTTGGGATTGTCCTCATTAGGTTGCCGCACATAGTCGGTTAACACCTCCAATCCACCGGCTTCAAGCATCTTCATCATCATCGACGTGCCAGAACGCGGCAATCCAGAAACGATTATCACCGGTTGGGTTTTTCTCCCAAAAAGGTGAAGACCTTTATGAAACAGTCTCAATACCACTCTCCTTTCTCCAACTCCATCCGCCTAACCCGATACAACGTCTCCTCCAATATCTTCCGATTGAACGCGATCAGATCCGCCACCAACCCGATCAAACACGTCTGGAAACCCACAATCAGCAGCACCGCCGTCAAAATCAGGGATTGCACCATACCGGTGCCTCGTCCCTGAATGTAGTAATACAAAAACCGCCCACCAAGCGCCATGCCCGCTGCAATCATCGACCCACCCAAGAAGAAAAACACCCGCATGGGCCGATACATCGTATACGCACGTAGTATTGTCACTGAGGAATTCACAAGATAGTGAGGGATATTGCGCATCAGCCGGGACTTGCGTGTCTGCGGATTGACGCGAATTGGCACGTAAACCACCGCCATGCGGCGCGCGCCGGCCTGGATCAGGGATTCAAGCGTATACGAGTAGTTGCTCAAGATAAGCGTTCGCAGCGCAGCTTCGCGGGTCAAAGCACGGAAACCGCTCGTCGCATCTGGGGTGGAAACCCCCGACACCGTCTGCACCACCCAACTGCCCAACTGCTGCAACCGGCGCTTGAGAGGCGAGAACTCTGGCAAGCTGGCGACGCCGCGATCTCCAACGACGATGTCAGCTTGCCTTTCCAGAATTGGCTCCACCAGACGTTTGATATCTTCCCCGCAATACTGGTTATCAGCGTCGGTGTTGACGATGATGTCCGCTCCCGCTGCCAATGAGGCTTCCAATCCCTGCACGAACGCATTCGCCAGTCCACGATTGCGTCCAAGCTGCACAACGTGTTCAACCCCGTGCGCCCGCGCCACATCCACGGTTTTGTCCGTGCTGCCGTCATCAATGATCAAAACTTCGATTTCGTCGATGCCGTCGATCTCGCGCGGCAAATCGTTAAGTGTGCCGGGCAAGGTGCGTTCTTCATTATAACACGGGATTTGAATGACCAGCTTCATAATATCGCCCACGTCTTATCGCAAACTCAGTCGAGATACGTCTCGGATTATAACACGCTCATCCGTATCGTCCACTCAATCAGAAGTCTGCGATGCGCTTGCCTTCATAAAGCGCCGGCGCACAGTCCCAACCATCCGCGCTATTGCGGGTATCCGCAACACCAGCAACACCGCCACCGCTGCCACATACGGCAACGCCCGGCGCGGTTCTTTGAGCAGCCACGCGAAATGCAACACCGCCAGCACGCCCGCCAGGTAGACGAAACGTTGCACGCGCTTCCACCACTTCCCCAACCGCCGCTGCCATCCCCGCGTGGATGTGATCGCCAGCGCCAGCAAAATCAGCCCGGCGACGAATCCCACGATCACATACTGCTGGTAGAACACCGCCTCCCAGAGCATCCGCAGATCGAAGCCGTAATCCAATCCGGCAAACGTGAGAAAGTGTAGCACAACGTACAAGAAGGCATACAACCCCAAGGTCCGGCGCGCGCGCAGCAACGGCGTAAAGCCGGTGAGGGTGTAGAGCGGCGTGCATGCCAGCGAGAGCACCAGCAGGTTGAGCGAGGCACGACCCGTGCGGGTGATGATCTCTCCCACCGGGTCCGCAAAGCGTCCCCAAGCCAGATCCCAGAGAATATACGCAACAGGCCACAGTGCCAATCCGTGGACCAGGATATGAAACCAGTTGACGCGCCACCACGTCGCAGACCGCCAACCCGCACCCCTGCAATCCTGCATCAATAGTACCAATCCCGCGAATTCAGATCGGGATACAGGCCGGCGACCTCGTCGGCGTAGCCATTGAGGAACAGCGTCTCGCGGCGGCGATTCTCGCCGATTAGGCGCTCCGTGGCCTGCGACCAACGCGGATGCGGTACCTCAGGGTTCACGTTCGCCCAGAAGCCGTACTCGCGCGGATTGGTCACCATCCACAGCGACTGCGGCATCTCCTCCACCAGGTCGATCTTCACGATCGACTTGAGCGACTTAAAGCCGTACTTCCAGGGGACGACCAACCGTACCGGCGCGCCGTTTTGCGGTTGCAAGTCCTGACCATACAGCCCGGTCGCCAAAAGCGTGAGATCGTGCATCGCCTCATCCATTCGCAATCCCTCGACGTAGGGCCAGGGGAAGCTCCTGTCTTTCTGCCCAGGCATCTGGTCTGGATCATAGAGCGTCTCGAAACGCACATATTTGGCCGTGGACAGTGGCTCGACCTCATTCAACAGCCGCGACAGTGAAAACCCGAACCAGGGGATCACCATCGCCCAGGCTTCGACACAGCGCATGCGATAGATGCGCTCTTCTTGTTCGAACGTGCGCAAGTCGTCGATATCGAACATCTTGGGCTTGTTGACCAGGCCACCCACAGCAACTTGCCACGGCGAGGTCGAGAAACCCTGTGCCAAACGCGCAACACCGTTCGGATTCAGCGTAAATTCATAGTAGTTGGCATACCCTAGCACGCTCTCCAATGGCGTGAGCGCATTGCCCAACTCATCCGCACCGTCACCGGGTGGCGAAACATCAGCAGGCGTTGTCGCGCCCGTAGACAACGGCACCGGTTGGCGCCCGCACGCTGCAAGCAATACCGCGTTCGCCGCCAGCAGGCCCGCCGCCTGCAAAAACTTCCGCCGTGAAAGGTAAATATGTTCTGGCGTAATCTCAGAAGACTTAATCGGAACCATGGTCACACTCCCCTTTCCAACAGTAAACGATGACCTTGCCCATCACACCAATCGACACATCAAAGGCTAAACCCGTGCGCCGCCGCTCCGAACAGGGCGATTTTGGGATGCAGAATGATGTACACGGGCATCTGCGCAAGCAAAGGCGAGAGCCTTCCCTTGTTGCGGAACGCCGCGCGGAAGGTGTTGCTGTCGAGCAGCGCGCGGAGATGCACCGGAATGCCGCCCCCCAGGTAGACCCCGCCGGTCGACAGCACGCGCAGCGCCATGTTGCCCGCCTCGGCCCCCAGAATGGAGACGAAAACCTCCAACGTCTTGCGGCACAACTCACAGGGCTGCTCACGCTCCAACGCCGCCTGCGCGATCACCGGATTGGGGTCGCGCGCAGCCGCCAACTGCTCCGCCAGCCAGGCCGGTTCTTCCGCGTAGCCGCTATCGCGGAGAAAGGCGTAGATGTTGGGGATACCCAACCCGGAGCAAACCCGCTCGTAGCTCACCCGGCGCAACTGCGCCTGGAGATAGCGCAGGAGATCGACTTCCAGCGCGTTCGTGGGCGCGAAGTCGCAGTGCCCGCCCTCAGAGGCGTGCGCGCGATAGTGCGTGCCATCCCAGGTGAGATAGCCCTCGCCCAGTCCGGTCCCCGGCGCGACGACGGCCAACGCCCCACCCGGCTGCGCCTGACCCGGATGTATGCCGTACAAATCGTCCGCGTCCAAAAACGGCACGCCGCTCGCAATTGCCACCAGATCGTTCAACAGGGTGAAAGAGGAAAAGCCCAGGTCGACGGCCAACTGCGCCTCATCCAACACCCAGGGCAGATTCGTGATGCGCGCCTGCCCGTTGACCACCGGTCCGGCGACGCCAAAGCACGCGCGTTTGACCGGTATCTCGGTGCGGCTCAGGAATTCCTTCACCAGAGCGGCCAACCCCTTGTAGGCTGCGCTCGGAAAAGTCTCCATCAGCAGCGGCGCGTGCAATCCGGCCTCACGCGAGTAAATCGCCACGTTGGTCTTCGTGCCACCCACATCCCCTGCGAGTAAGAATTCTTCTTGTAACGCCATCGCTCCACCATCCTCCTGCACGAATTTACCCTATTTTACCACCCTGCGCGCTCAAGCGCGAATAGCAGCGCCGTCAAGATCACCGCCGCCGGGATGACGACCACCCATGCATTGACCTTGAACAATTCCGGCAGCGTCACCGCGCCGAAATCACCCTTACTGAGCAACGGCTTCTGCAACTTCGGGGAAAACGTCGCAAACAGCCACGCTCCCAGGAGAATGCCCACCGTCCCACCGATCAGCGCGTCGAGTGAACCCTGCCCGATTGCGCCAGAGATTGTGCCGGGGCAGTAGCCGAGTACGGCGAAGCCTACCCCAAAGAGCAAGCCGCCGACCACCGTCTTGCCTACCGAACCGGATTTGGGATGCAGCCGCGCCACACCCAGGCCGCGCAGCGCGTACACGCCGAGCATTCCGGTGACGACGGCGGAGAGCATCACTTTGACCATCGTGAAATCGGTGAGCAGCAATTGACCGAGGATCACATCGTAGGTGGTCACGCCGCCTTTTTGCAACAGAAAGCCAAACGCGATCCCCGCGACCAGCCCGAGAACCAGTTGCAGGCGCTTATTCGTGTGTAATTTCGTCAACATCGCACACCTCGCTCACGCGCCCAACACGCGAAAAATGACGAACGCGGCGACGATGCCACCGGCGAAAAAGCAGGCTACCGCCAGCCAACTGCTCACCGCCAGTTGCAGCGTTCCGCTGATGCCATGCCCGCTCGTGCAGCCGTCCGCCCAACGCGCCCCCGCGCCCATCAACACGCCGCCGATCACCGCCACGAGCAAACGCGGGACATAGGCCGAGCCGAAGGTCGCGGCCCACAGCGACGGCACCCACGTCAACTGAAACTGCCCCGAAAGCAACGCCGAGGCGAACGAGCCAATCACGATGCCGATGACAAGCATCACATCCCAGGTGAGTGCTGGAACATACTGCTTGAAATACGGTTTCGCCAACGTCTTGTTGCCGCGAAACGCCCGCTCGATCATTCCGCTGAACCGCGCAAAAGCCGTCGAACACCCAATCGGTTTGTCGGACAACACAAACGTCAGCCAGCTCAATATCCCGATGCCGATCCCTACCACGTAGGGCGACCATTGTTGCATCCTCAGCCATTCCATTGTCAAAAACCTCCTCACGATAATCTCATCGGGGCAAACTACAAAAGCCTGGCTTTACACCTTGCTGTACCGGGACTCGTACAGTACGAGAAGTGCACTTGGGCGATCATATGCTGAGACTTTTGTGTCTTGATGCCAATGATCTTATTTTAGCATATAAACATCATAAAAACAACCTTTTATCCCCTGTATTTCTTCAAGAACAACAGTTTCACTAAATTCCGAGACTGAATATAATTATTGCCGTATGTTATGTAAGTCTTGTGACTCACGACTCAAATCCTGAGCCTGCCCCCTTGGAAGGCAGGTTGCTCAAAAAGGAACGCAGCATGACCGGAACGCCGCCAGTCCATGTTTTGATCGTCGATGACAACGCAGAACTGCGCGCCACTTTGCGCTCAATTCTCAGTATGCTCGACCATACCGTTGCCGGTGAAGCTGAAAACGGGGCAAAAGCCATCGCCCTGGCGCAACAATTGAAGCCGGATATCATCGTCATGGATGTCTCCATGCCCGGCATGGATGGTATCACCGCCGCACGTAGAATTCAGGCCATACAGCCAACACCAGTCATCTTGCTCACCGCGATGGACACACCCGACCTGGTCGAGCAGGCCCGCGATGCCGGCGTGGTTGCCTATCTGGTGAAGCCGCCACAGGCCAGCGAGTTACAGCGCGCCATCGTCATCACCCTGGCGCGTTCCCGGGAGTCCGCCGAACTGCGGCGCCTAAATGAGGAGCTGCGGCGTCTTAACGCAGAATTGAACCACGTCAACACCGAATTGGAAAAGCGCAATCGCCAGCTCCAAAGGGCGCTAAAAACCATCAAAACCCTCAGCGGACTCGTCCCTATCTGCGCATGGTGCGGCAAGAAAATTCAGGACGACGACGGTCAATGGACCAGCATCGAAACCTACATCGAAAAACATTCTAACGCCGAATTCACGCACGGCATCTGTCCGGAATGTCTGACAAAGTTCAAAGAGAAGAAAGGAACCCTATGAGCTCGAGTTTTCAAACAATAGCCATAGTCGCATTCTATATCCTGGCGATGGTCCTGTTGTTTATCCTTTCTATAAAAATACACAGAGGTTATAAGGATCTTAGCCAATTCCTGCAGGAAGACTGGCCCGAAAAATGGTTAGAGGTGAGTAGCGACGCAATAATAATGAAGGTAATCTATCAAAACCTTTTCAATTTCATCTGGAGAGGGAGGATTTTCAAAAGCGCGCGGATTGCCCTGGCAGTGAAACAACTAAGGGAGAATTATGCGGCCCTCTTTGTCATCTTCTTTGTGATACTCTCGGCATCTTGTTGGCTATTTTATCTTTCCATACCTCAAGTCTAGCGCGCTTTTCAGTTCGGCTAATGCCGTCAGTCCCCAATCGGCATCAATATAAGGAGGCGACCCAGCACTCCCGCCAATATTGTGTTAAAATAGACCCCGTGTGGATGCTTGGCATCCGCACGGGGTCATTTTATCCAAGAGGTATCATCTCATGCAAGAACAACACGTGAAGCGGAATCTGCTCGCGCTCGTGGGCGATTTCGTCTTTTTCTCAATCGGTTTCGCCTTTTACGATCCGGTGGTCATTGTGCCCGCGTTCGTCAAGGAGTTCACCGATTCTTCGTTGCTCATCGGCGCGCTCTCGACGTTGCGCATCCTGATGATCACTGTGCCGCAGATATGGGCCGCCAGTTTTCTGGTCACGCAGCCGCGCAAGAAGCCCCTGCTGGTGTGGTCAACGTTCGGCGGACGGTTTCCCGTTCTCTTCCTGGCGCTCGCTACGCTGCTGTGGACGCGCACCCACGTCTGGTTGACGATGGCGGTGCTCACACTATCGGTCGCGATCTTCTATACCTCCGAGGGCCTGAACAGCGTCTCCTGGCCCGCGCTCGTGGGCAAGGTGATCCCCGACAGGCTGCGCGGGCGCTTCTTCGGCGCCGGGCAGCTCTTGTCCAGCCTGGGCGCTGCCATCGCCGGGATTATCGTCAGCCGCATCCTCGACAAGAATGGCGCAGCGCTGCCGGAACGGTGGGCACTGCTCTTCGGCATCGGCTTTGTGGGATTGATGATCTCGCTGGTCACCATGTTCTTCATCCGCGAGGAGCCCGAGGACAAAACGCCTAGCAAAACCGACGTCCGCCACGGCCTGCGGATGATGCTCCACTACCTGCGCACGGATGCGTCGCTGCGCCGGGCCGTCATCACACAAATTGTGCTATGGACGGCAGGCGCGGCATCCCCGTTCTTCATCGTGCGCGCCCGCGAGTCTTTCGTGGGCAACGACGCCATCATCGGCGCGCTGTTGACGACGCAGAGCATCGGCGGGGTGGCGGCAGCGCTGATCTGCGGGCATCTGATCGACCGGGTGGGCAGTTGGGCCGCCATCCGTCTGGGAGCCGTCACACAAACGGTTTCGCTGCTGGCGGTCATCCTGGCAGGTGTGCTCGGCGCACCGACGATCTTCTACTTCGCCGCCTTCTTCCTGATGGGCTTTGTAACCGCCAGTCTGTGGTGGAGCCTCAGCGCCTATCTGCTGGACATCGCCGACAACGAACAGCGCCCGATTTATCTGGCGGCGAACGGTATCCTCAGCGGCGTCACCGTCTTCAACCCGCTCATCGTCGGCGCGCTGTTCGAGACGCTGCCGCCGGGGACGGTGTTCATTATCATGGCAGCGCTCAGCGTGTATGGTGGCGTATTGGCCTGGCGATTGCGGAAAGGGCGGGGAAACGAATCAGCGAGTGAAAGAATCGACGAATAAGCAAATGGCGAGAGGGATTTCGACCATCTGACTACCCAACTATCTGACTATCCAACTTTCAACTAAGGAGCACAGGTTGTCATCACCAGCATTGACAAAGACGACGCCACGGGCCAATTCACGGCGCGGGCTGATCGTATTGTATATGGCGGCGGTTGTGTTTTATTGGGCCTCAATGTATTTCTACGTCCCCACCCTGTCATCCTACATCAAAACAAAAACGAGCGACCTGGCTTTGGTCGGCATTGTCATGGCGCAGTACGGCCTCTGGCAGGCGGTCGCCCGCTTCCCGCTGGGGATCGCAGCGGATTGGATTGGGCGGCGCAAACCGTTCATCATCGCCGGGTTTGCGCTCGCGGGGCTGGGCGCGCTGTGGATGGGATTGACGGACTCGGTCAATGGGCTGCTCCTGGGACGCGCACTCACCGGTCTTGCGGCGAGCGTGTGGGTGCTATTGGTCGTCGCCGTCAACAGCCAGTTTCCGCCGGAAGATGCGGTACGCATCTCAGCGCTGGTGTCGGGCGTCAACTCCGTCGCGCGGATGCTCGCTACGAGTGTCACCGGCAAGCTGTACGACTGGGGCGACTATCCACTCGCCTTCTTCGTGGCGGCGGGCACGGCGGTACTGGCGATGCTGGCCATGGTGGGCATCCGCGAACCGGTTCGCCCGCCAAAAGCGCCGTCGCTCGGCAGTCTGGGGAAGCTGATCACCCGGCGGGATGTGCTTGTGCCGTCGCTACTTTGCGCGGTATCACAGTTTGCAATCTGGGCCGCGCCGTTCACCTTTGCGCCAATCCTGGCTAAAAACCTGGACGCGTCTAATAACACGCTGAGCCTGCTGACGAGTCTATATATCGCCATGATGGTGATCGGCAGCTTTGCCACCTCCGCAGTTGCCAAACGGGTGAGTTCGCGGTGGATTGTCGTATTCACTTTTACCGTCATCGCACTCTCGATGGGGATGTTGACCCTCGCCCACGCACTGCCGTGGGTCTTCGTCGCCCAAATCTGTTTCGGGCTGGCGTCGGGAATCGGCTACTCGGTGCTGATGGGGTTGAGCATCCGCGACGTGGACGAGACACAGCGTGCCACGGCGATGGGGCTGTTCCAGGCCGTGTACGCCATCGGGATGTTCGCCGGACCGTGGCTCAGCGGCATTCTGGCGAATGGCATCGGCATCCAGCCAATGTTCGGCGTGGTGGGCGTTGCCTGTTTGGTTGTGGGATTGGCTGGCGTGCAACAACTCGCCAAAGATTGAAAGTGCCTTATAAAATTCGTGTACCGGTGTATACTTATATGTAGGTGGAAGTCCATATAGAAAAGTAGACGCGCAACACGAAGAGGAGGTGCTAACGTGGATCGAAGCTTGTTTTCCCGGCGGAACTGGAAGCGCGACGGCTTGATGGTGTTGGGATGGCTGGTCGTGGTGGGATTGGCGGTCGGTCTGGTCTGGTACGCCTTTCGGAATCGACCGGCGGCGTCCCCATCTGCAGATGAGCCCAGGAACGACGTGACAGCCCAACCACAGCTGACAGCTTCCCCCACGTATGTCCTCCTGCCCACCGCGACCCTCACCCCAACGCCGCAACAAACACAGTCCTCCCCCACGTCCGAGCCGATGCCCATCCCGCCACCCCCGACGCCGACGCCGTACATCGTCGCCGGCGTTGATGGCGTCAACGTGCGTACCGGGCCGGGCACAAATCATGAGCAAGTCGGCTACATCGATCCCGATGGACAGGCAGAATACGTCGGCACCGAAGGCGATTGGCTGCAAATTCGCTACAACGGTGAGATCGCCTGGATCTATGGGCCGCTGGTCACCATCGTTCAAGCCCAGGAGGCCGCAGCGATCACGCCCCCTGTGACACAATCGCCAACCGGTGAGATCGTTGCGTGGTCGGAAGAACTGGCGCAACTGATCAACCAACAGCGAGCCGCGCAAGGACTCCCGGCCTACACGTACAACGAACCGCTGAAGCAAGCGGCGCTGCTTCACGCCGTCGATTCCGTCGAACGCGGCGAACTGACGCACATCGGTTCCGATGGTTCGACCTTGTCGATGCGTGTAAGCCGCGCCGGATATAGTTCCGCAAACGTTTCAGAGATCACCGTCACCGGCCCATCGCCACAATCTGCGATAGAGTGGTGGATGGGTGAGATGCCGCCGAACGATCCACATCGCAGCCAGGTGCTGAGCGCCTCGATGACGGAGATGGGCGTTGCGGCTCTCGCTGCCGGTGACACTTACTACTTCGTGGCCGTTTTTGGGCGGCCATAACACGAAGATTCACAGATCAAGACCAAGACTACAAAAGTCTCACGAGGCGTCTGATTGAACACGACCTGCGCCGCACACCCAGTCTACAAGATGGAATACGTGCTGAGACTTTTGTAGTCTTTGCCGTATAAACTTTGATCAATAGGAGCACTTTATGACCGATAAAACACTCGCATACAGCACGCCGGAAGCACAAGGGATCGCCTCATCGGCCATCCTCACCTTTGTCGAGGCAGCAGATAGAGATATCGACAGCCTGCACAGCTTGATGCTGCTGCGCCACGGTGCGGTCGTCGCGCAAGGGTGGTGGTCACCCTACGCGCCGGAAATCCCGCACGTGCTCTTCTCGCTGAGCAAGAGCTTTACCTCCACCGCCGTTGGATTGGCCGTGACAGACGGCCTCCTTTCGGTGGATGATCCGGTGCTGTTGTTCTTCCCTGAAGATGCACCGAAGAAGGTCAGCCGCAATCTGGCGGCGATGCGCGTCCGCCATCTGCTGGCGATGTGTACCGGGCACGCGCAGGACACAACGGAGTACTTGTTCCGGCGGCGGGACGGCAACTGGGTCAAAGCGTTCCTGGCGCGCCCCGTGACGTACAAGCCGGGCACGCACTTCCTCTACAACACCGGCGCGACCTACATCCTCTCCGCCATCGTGCAAAAGCTGACCGGCAGGACAATACTGGATTATCTCGGCGAGCGCATCCTAACGCCGTTGGGCATCGAAGGCGCGACGTGGGAGACGTGTCCGCGGGGCATCAACACCGGCGGCTTCGGGCTAAACGTCAAGACGGAAGACATCGCCAAATTCGGGCAGTTGTACCTGCAAAAAGGCCGCTGGGACGGGAAGCAGCTCCTCCCCGAAGCGTGGGTCGAAGAGGCCACCCGGTTCCAGATCGACAACGCGCCCAACCCCAGCCCCGACTGGGTGCAGGGTTACGGCTATCAATTCTGGCGCTGCCAGCCCCAGAATGTCTATCGCGGCGACGGGGCGTTCGGCCAATTCTGCATCGTTATGCCGGACCAGGACGCGGTGGTCGCCATCACGTCCGGCACAAACGACATGCAGGGCGTGATGAATCTGCTCTGGACGCAGTTGCTGCCGGCGATGCGGCCCAATCCACTGCCGGCCGATGCCACTGCGCATGCGGCTCTGGAGCGAAAGCTCACATCTCTGACAATAAAGCCACAACAGGGGCAGCCTTCTTCGCCAGTTGCGGCACAGGTTTCAGGAAAACGCTTCGTCTTCGAGAAGAACGATCAACGGATCAAGAGCATCAAACTTGATTTCGCGGGAGACACAGACGTCATCACCATCCGCGACGCGCGCGGAACGCACACCATCGCGTGCGGTCACGGCGTGTGGATCACAGGGACGACGGCGTTCGACGACAGATTCCCACGACGGGTCGCTGCCACCGCGGCGTGGACGGACGAGAAGACGTACACGATCAAATTCTGCTTCTACGAGACGCCGTTCTGCCCCACCATCGCCTGCACGTTTCACGGGGATCAACTGACTTACCAGTTCACGACTAATGTCAACTTCGGGCCGCTGGAGCGTCCACAACTGATCGGCAAGCAGGCATAAGCAACTTCTCACCACGAATCTTCACCCATGATTTGCATGCGTGAAGATTCGTGGTTCATTTAGGGATAACGATGACACCATCCATCCGCGACAGATTTAAAGCAGCAACCTCGATGTGGAGTGCGCATGTACTCGTTCTGGCATTCACCGTGTTCTCGATCAGCCTGGGCCAGGGATTGCTGAACGCGGCGAGCACCAACTTCTTCGTCAATGACCTCGGGCTGAGCGGCAAGCAGGTCTTGTGGATGGCTGGCATCCGCGAGATTCCAGGATTGATCCTGGTCTTCATCGCCGCGTTGATCGCGCGGCTTCCCCTCTCCCACCGTGGCGCTTACTCACTGCTGTTGATGGGCGTGGGCTATTGTCTGCACGCGGCAGCGCACTCGTATGTGACGCTGTTGGTGATGGCTGTGCTCGCGAGTCTCGGCTTCCACAACTGGCTGCCGCTGCAAAGCACGCTCGGCTTCGCGCTGACCGAGAAAACCCATTCCGGGCGTGTGATGGGCTTCCTGGCCTCGATAGGCGCGTTGGCCTCCATCGTGGGAATGGGGCTGACGGCGCTGCTGGCGAAGGCGCTGCCGCTGCGCGCCTTCTTCATCGTGGGCGGAATCCTGATCGTGGTGGGCGGGCTGCTCGTGGCGCGGATTCCCACCGACATCGGCGAACAGAAGCAGACCCAGCCGCGCATCCTCCTGAAAAAGCGGTACTGGCTCTACTACGTGCTGACGTTCTTCGAGGGATCGCGCACGCAGGTCTTCGGCGCGTTTGGCACGCTGGTGCTGGTGCAAAGCTACGGCCTGGACGCGCGCCAGATCAGCCTCCTGTTGGTGACAAGCGGCATCGTTAATTTCGTCCTGGCGCCGACGATCGGACGGCTGCTGGATCTCGTCGGCGAGCGGCTCACGCTGACGATCAGCTATGTCCTGCTGGCGCTGTGCTTCGTCGGCTACGCCACCGTGCACAACGTCTGGTTCCTGTGCGGGATGCTGATTGGGATCAACCTGTTGGTCACGCTGAGCATTGGGCTTTCGACCTACGTCAACCGCATCGCGCCAGCCGATGAGCTGGGACCGACGCTGTCTGCGGGGGTAAGCATCAACCACATCACCTCGGTGACGATGTCGATGCTGGCGGGGACGCTGCTGGGCCTGATCGGCTACGAGAAGCTCTGCTGGGGCGCGGCGGGGGTGATCATGCTGTCCGTGCCGTTCGCGCTGGCGATCAAGGTGGTGACGCCACCAGTTATAGAGATACAGGCTATTTGATGAACGTCTACTATATCGCCTTGGTGGTCATAGTTGTTTTTGTTTCCGGCATGTTCATTAGGGCACGTTGCACAAGGTATTCGCCTCGTTTGCCAGTTGGACTTGAGGAACCTACTACTCCAATGAGAGTTCCTACACATCCCAAATTGACAAAATGGATGGCGTTACTAGCAACCGTTGCCTTCATAGCAATTTTGGTCTGTGGAGTTACTTACTTTCACCAAATCTATGTTCTGCGTTGGCGATCACTTGGCAAGCCATCTGTCCCAGTTGAGAGGATTATGTCTGCTTCAGTAACAGATATATCTGTCCAACTGACAAATGGAAAAATCCAAACCTTCACACATAGTCCTTTACTTCAACACCTTCCGTTAGCTCCATGCCATCTTAATGCCGGAAACATTGGTAGTCCGCCAGGGGAGATTGTTTATATAACACGAGTATCTCGTTGCTTAAAAACACAGCTCGGCAACGGGACTGGAGAACTTAAAATAAACGTCAGGTATGTGGTATTGGAAGATAATAGTATCTGGTATTACAATAACGTAGACGCTACCTTAACAAACATGATCATCATATTCCTGTTCGGTGTAGTGACCCCATTGGCAGGAGTGTCTATCGCTATTCTTTTTGGTACTTTTTTAATATGGCAAAACCTGTCCAGAAAGCAGATTAGAGAAGATGCAAATTAGAACAGCATTCAATAGCAACAATAGGACAAACGAATATGACAACCATCCACAGACTACAGCCGGAATCCGATGTGGACGCACTGATCACGCTGTCCCGCGCCTTCTTCGCAGAGTATGAAGCCCACCACGCGGATTTCTTCGAGATCGACACGCTGCACGACGCCGACATTATCAGTTACTTTTCGCGGACGTTGGACAACGACAATGCAGCAACCTTCGTCGCCGTCCAGGATGCGCGCGTCGTGGGTTATATCACCGTCTTCATCAAGTCGCAGGCCGGTTACTGGAAAATCAAGCGCGTGGGCGATATTTCCGGCCTGATGGTTCACAAAGATTACCGGCGGCAAGGGATCGCCAGCGCGCTACTGTCGGCGGCGGTCAACTTCGCCCGAGAGCGAGGCGTGCGCTACTTCACGGTCTATACGGCGATAACGAATCAAGCGGCAATCGCCTTTTATGAGCACAACGGGATGAAGCCACTCTACGTCACACTTTTAGGAGAGACAGAATATTCTTCAACGGAGGTACAATGAATACAACTGGTCTTGCTCAAACCCTGGACGTTTCTATCGAAAAGAACGCCTTTTCCGGCGTGGTCTACGTCCGCCAAGCCGGACAGGTCGTGTATGAAAAGGCCGCCGGGTACGCGGATCGCGCCAACCGGCGCGCGAACACGCTCGACACCCACTTTGGCATCGCATCGGGCACGAAGTTCTTCACCGCGTTGGCCATCGGCAAGCTGATCGAAGCGGGGAAGTTGGATTTCGCCACACGGGTCGCCGAATGTGTGCCCTGGAACTTCCCGCGCTACTCGAAAGCCATCACCATCCAACAGTTGCTGACCCACACGTCAGGCATCCCCGATTATTTCGACGAGGAGAAAATCGAGGACTTCGACAACTTCACGGTGGCGATCCCGTGGTCTGAGCTGCGCGGGCCAAAGGACTACCTGCCCGTTTTCCCTGACGAGGCCATGAAGTTCGAACCCGGCGCGCGCTTCTCCTATTCCAACGGCGGGTACATCCTGCTAGGCGTGGTCATCGAAGAGGTCGCCGGGATGGCGTACCGGGAGTTCGTCACCCAGGAGATTTTCGCCTCCGCCGGGATGACGCGCTCCGGCTACTTCGCGATGAACAAACTGCCAGAAGACACCGCGTTCGGCTACATTGAGGAAGAGGGCGAGGAATGGCGGACCAACATCTACAACCTGCCCATCATCGGCGCATCCGACGGCGGCGCGTTTACGACGGTCCACGATCTTGCCCGGCTGTGGGATGCGTTCTGGGGCGGTGAGATTCTGTCGCAAGAGATGGTGAAACTGTATACCCAACCTTACTCGAAAGCCGAAAGCGAAGGCCCGCACGAATATTACGGGCACGGCATCTGGATTCACGACAGCGACGACCGAGGCCGCGAAACCTACATCACAGGCTGCGACGCGGGCGTCTCGATGAAATCCGGCCTCATCCACGCTACGAACACCCTCGTCACCGTGCTTTCCAACACCACCGAGGGCGCGTGGCCTGTTCTGAAGGACATATACAAAGCCATCAAAGGCTGATCCCGATATCTGAGGGTGGAGGCTTGGAGGCGGGGTACCCACCTCCAAATTCTTACTTCTTTCCCTTCTATCAAAGTGAGACAGCAATAATCACAAGGAGAATCAATGAAAAGACAATTCAGAAGCGCCTGCCTCATTACGCAAGATGTATCCAGATTACACGCTTTCTACAAGGACGTGCTGCAAGTTCAGGCAGAAGGCGACGCCCACTTCGTGGCCTTCGAACCCGTGGGCGTGCCGCTGACCCTATTCCACACAGCGGGCATGGAACAGATGGCTCCCGGCTCGATGCAGGGCGCCGGAAGCGGCAACGCCGTGCTTGAGTTCGAGGTGGAAGACGTCGATGAGGAATACGCGCGCTTGCTGGCGATGGACGTCCCCATCGTCAAACCACCGACGACCCAGCCGTGGGGGCTGCGTTCGGTCTGGTTCCGCGATCCCGACGGCAACATCGTGAACTTCTTCGCGCCGGTCAAGTCAGCAGGTTGAGCAGACAGGCAACCAGAGGTTGCACGTAGATTTCTAAACATCGAAGCCGGGCGCAAAAAGGTGATTTTTCGTAAGAAAGGAGTCAACGATGATCAGTAGAATCTGGCATGGATGGACGACGCCGGCGAACGCCGACGTCTACGAGGCATTGCTCAAGGAAGAGATTTTCGTCGGGATTGCGGACCGGCAGATTGCTGGATACCGGGGCATCCATTTGCTCCGGCGCGATCTCGGCGACGAGGTGGAATTCGTCACAATCATGTGGTTCGACACTCTCGACGCCGTGCGCGCTTTTGCGGGCGAGGATTACGAGGTTGCCGTGGTGCCGCCGAAGGCGCGCGCGGTATTGTCGCACTTCGACGCGCGCTCGCAGCACTACGAGGTCAAGGTCGAAAAGGCATGACGGAACCTCCGTTTATCAAGGGGCTGGACCTCAGCCAGATTTTCTACGAAGAGGCTGTCAGGCCGATTCTGGGCAGGCATTTCCCCGGCTTACCACACTCGGCGGCGCTGATCGGAACGGGGTCCGAGGTTTTGGGCTTCGACACCCCGCAGTCCAGGGATCACGATTGGGGGCCACGGACCATGCTGTTCTTGTCCGAAGATGACCACGCACGTCATCACGAGCAGATTGACCAAATCTTATCCCAGGAGCTTCCGGCTGAGATTCGTGGTTATCCGACCAAACTTGAATACCACGAAGATGGCCTGATGCAGTATCGTGTGCTGATTCTAACAGTCCGGGGATTCGCCCAGTCGATACTGACCTTCGATCCCAGCGGCGACATCCGCGTGGCGGATTGGTTGAGCATCCCCGAATATCGCCTGCTCATGTTCACGGCAGGGCGTGTGTTCCACGATGGTCTGGAGGAACTGGAACCCCTTCGCGCTAAACTGCACTATTATCCGCACGACGTCTGGCTGTATATGCTGGCGGCACAGTGGCAGCGCATCTCCCAGGAAGAGCCGTTTATGGGACGCTGCGGGCAGGTTAAGGATGAACTGGGGTCACGATTGGTGGCGGCGCGCCTGGTGCGCGATCTGATGCGGCTGTGTTTCTTGATGGAACAGACGTACACGCCCTACATCAAATGGTTCGGCACAGCCTTCGGGCGACTGGATTGTGCCAATACCCTTCTACCAGCCTTCCTTCGCGTATTTGAATCCCGTTCGTGGCAGGAACGCGAGAAACACCTGACCACGGCCTATGAATTCGTCGCCGGGATGCACAACGATTTGGGCATCACCGAACCGCTGTCCACAAAGGTATCGCAATTCTATCTGCGGCCTTTCTTCGTCATCCAGGCCGAGCGTTTTGTGAAGGCCATCCGCGCGGCAATCACGAGCGAGGACGTTCGCGCGCTGCCGGAACACCTGGGCGCGGTGGATCAGTTTGTCGATTCGACCGACGCGCTGAATGAACCGGTATGGTCCAAGGAGCTATACAAATGACGCCAGTGAAATTCCTCATCGGAGAGCGTGTCTATCTACGTCCCGTCGAACACGACGACCTGGCCTGCATCCGCAAGTGGGCCAATGACCCGGAAATCCGCCGGCTGACCGGCGAAGTCACACCGATGACGCCGGCTGGGGCCGAGCACTTCTTCGAGAAGGTGCAGAACGACGAAGATCGCGTGTGGTTCATCGTCGCACTACGCGAAAATGACGCGCCGATCGGCGAGGCCGGGCTGCTGCGCATGTTCCCCGCGTGGCGGACGACGGACTTGAGTATCATCATCGGCGCAAAAGACGCCTGGGGCAAGGGCTACGGCACAGAGGCGATACGGCTGCTACTGGATTACGCCTTCGGCTGCCTGAACTTCCACCGGGTCGCTATCGGCGTTGTGGGTTTCAACGAAAGGGCGTTGCGCTTCTACGAGAAGATCGGCTTCAAACGTGAGGGCGTCCAGCGCGATGGTTATTTCCACGGCCACGCCTACCATGACTTCGTGATGATGAGTCTCCTGGAGGATGAATTCAGCTATGAATAACGTGATAACACAGGAAGATATCGAAGTGGGGCTACGGGAACTCGGTTTGCAGCGCGGCGACGCCGTCGAAGTCCACAGCTCCCTCAGCAGCTTTGGCTGGGTGGAAGGCGGCGCGACGACCGTCATCGAAGCGCTGATGAGCGTTGTGGGTAAAGAGGGCGCGCTGGTGATGTCGGCCTATCCCGTCAGTCCGCCGGTTCCGCTCACGGAAGAGGAAGAGGCTCGCGGCATCACCTGGAAAGTCCGCATCCTCGATCCCGATTCCGATGAAAAAACCGGGCTGGGCGCGGTCGCAGATACCTTCCGCAAACGTCCTGACGTCATCTGCAGTACGAGCTTCTTCCGGGGATGCGCCTGGGGACACGATGCGCATCTGCACTGCCAGAATTACAAACATCTGCTTGACATTGACGGCTGGGCCTTATTGCTGGGCGTGGACATAGGGCGCTGTTCCAGCATGCATTTGGCCGAAAGTGTGCCCATTCCGAAAGAAATCACTCGGTACTTCAACGTCCCTGACGACATTCTGCGGGATTATCCGCAAGACCGTTGGAGTATCGGCTACGGCAGCACTCCCGGCAATCCATGGTTGAAGGTTTGGGAGGAGGCATTGCGGCGCGGGCTGGTTCGCATCCGCACCATCGGGCAATCAGAGTGCAAGCTCTTCAAGGCGAAGACAATAGTCGCAATCTATGAAGAGATGCGCCGCACCGATCCATTTGGGATGTTTGGTTTGAAGGCTCCATAGAAGCCCTCCCGCGCAATCACGAAAACAGGTTACAATTCAATACAAATTCCAGTCCGGTCCATCCGTTTAATCCGTTGACCATTTTAGGAGGCTCAATCATGTCTGAATTTCCGCGCACTACAGTGGGAGGGGTTTCGTTGCCCCGGTTATTGATCGGCACCAACTGGTTCCTCGGTTGGTCGCACACCAGTCTGGCGAAGGATAAATGGATCCAGGCGCATCACAATCCGCAAACCATCGCCGCGATCCTGGACGTGTTCCTGGAATACGGCGTCGATGCAGTGATGGGGCCGGCAAACGACAAGCTGGAAGCGGCGCTGCAAGACGCCGAGCAACGCAACGGCAAGGCCATCACGCGCATCGTCACGCCGCACTTCAACATCATGCCCGGCGGCCCGGCAGAGAGCGAGCCGGAGCGCGTGTTCGACGTGTGCAAGGAGAAGTACCACGCCACGTTCTGCATGCCGCACCAGGCCATCACCGACGCGCTGGCCGACCGGATGACCAAGACCATCCGCGACCTGGACAAGTACACGGCGCTCATCCGCGAGCGCGGCATGATCCCCGGCCTTTCCACGCATATGCCAGAGACGGTCGTCTACGCCGACAAAATGGAAGCCGATGTCGAAACCTACATCCAGATCTACAACGCTGCCGGATTCCTGATGCAGGTGGAAGTGGATTGGGTGCAGCGCATCATCCAGAACGCCAAGAAGCCCGTGATGGCGATCAAGCCGCTGGCGGCGGGACGGCTGATGCCCATCGTCGGTCTGGCCTTCGTGTGGAACACCATCCGCGACTGCGATATGGTCACCATCGGCACCACCACCCCCGACGAAGCCCGCGAATCCATCGAACTGTCGCTGGACTTGCTTGCCCGGCGGATGCCGCAGGTCGAATTGCAGAAGACGCGCAGCAAGAGTTCGTTGAGCTAAATGGAGACACCATTCCCCGAAGCGTATTGGGTAAAGCTTGGCTTTCTGCTGGCCGGGCCTTACCCCGCGCCGCGCTGGGCGCACGTCACCCACGATAAGCTGGAGCGATTGTTACAGGCCGGCATCCAGCTTTTCGTGGATTTGACCGAAGTCGGCGAGGCGTTGTCCTACACCGACAAACTGATAGGGAAAGCTCACCATCAGCGGATGTCGATCTCCGACTTCAATACACCATCACCCGCTGAGATGATGAACATTCTGAACACGCTGGATTATGCGCTGCGCCGCTCACAGCGCGTCTACGTGCATTGCCTGGCGGGCATGGGGCGCACGGGGACCGTCGTCGGCTGCTACCTGGTGCGACACGGGATGGACGGCGCTGAGGCACTGGAGACCATTCGCAATCTGCGGGCCAACACCCCTTTTGCGCGCAGTCCCTCGCCGGAGACAGAGGCACAGCGCGAAATGGTATTACGCTGGTCAGTAGGACAATAGAACGTATATCGGATGATGAACAACCCACATCCGGCCATTACTCTCACCCTGGCCGACGTCGCCGCACGTCCCGGCGACTTTGATCGTGCGACGACGCTGCCCTCCGGCGAGACATTCACCTTCCGGCCATTGCTACCGGATGACACCAAGCAACTCGCCGAATTCTTGACCCGGCTAGCGCCACAGACACGGGCATTCTCGACATTTCCAGGCTATGACCTGGAAACGGCTCAAGAGATGTGCGCAGCAATCGCGCGCTACGACAAGCTGCGACTGGTCGCTACAACTGCGGAACGCATCGTTGCGCTGTTCGAGCTTAGCTTTGATCTGACTGCCGATGACATAGCCCGCTATCACAGTTACCACATTCCCCTTGATGAAGCCACCGACTGCCGCTTCGGACCAACCGTCGCCGATGCCTACCAGAATCGCGGCCTGGGATCGCTGTTGCTGCCCCACGTGTTCGACCTGGCGCGTCGCTTCGGCCAGTGCCGGATGATCCTCTGGGGCGGCGTGATGGCGCACAATCACCGGGCCATCCACTACTATCAAAAGCACGGCTTTCAGATCGCCGGTCAGTTCTATAACGATGCGAATATCCTATGTTATGATATGATGGGGCCTATTCCAGAAACAATGCGTAGTACCCATATAAAATCAGGAGTATGATGAACGACCCGTTTTTAGAAGTTTTGGTTATTGCCCTTTTACTGCTTACCAATGGTATTTTTTCTATGTCAGAGATGGCGATCATCTCGGCCCGCAAGACACGCTTGCAACAATTGGCGGAGACGGGAAACCGTCATGCCCGGCTGACGCTCCAACTCGCCGACGACCCCAATAAATTTTTAGCCACCGTACAAATCGGCATCACATTGATCGGCACTTTGTCCGGCGCGTTCGGTGGTGCGACCCTGGCACGCACCATCGCTACCTGGCTGGATACAATCCCCACTCTCAAGCCCTACAGCGAGGCGATCGGCGTAGCGGTGGTGGTCATCGTCATCACCTTTCTGTCGCTCATTATCGGCGAATTGGTGCCGAAAAGGCTCGCGCTTAACAACGCGGAACGAATTGCCGTCACTGTAGCAGCGCCGATGAATTTTCTGTCGATGCTGGCCTCCCCATTGGTCAAATTGCTCAGCCTCTCCACCAACTTTGTGCTGCGAATCTTGAAAATCAAACCCTCTACTGAACCAATGATCACCCAGGAAGAAATCGAAATTCTCATCGAACAGGGCACGCAAAGCGGTGCGCTGGAAGAGACCGAGCAGGATATCCTGGAAAGCGTCCTCCGGCTGGATGAACAGCGAGTGGGCGCCGTCATGACCGCGCGCCCGCAAATCATCTGGCTCGATTTGGACGATCCACCGGAAATCACCCAACAGAAAATCATCCTCAGCCCCTACTCGCGTTTCCTGCTCAGCAAGGACGACCTGGACAATCTCCTCGGCGTCGTGTATGCCAAAGACATTCTGGAACAGCGCTTGATCGGGAAGCCGATGGAACTGAGCGTCCTGACACGCCCGCCCCTTTTCGTGCCGGAGAACATGTCCACGCTCAAATTGCTGGACCTGTTCAAACAGAAGGGCACGCACGTCGCCGTTGTCATCGATGAATACGGTGTCATCCAGGGCATGGTCACAGATACCGACATCCTCGAAAGCATCGTAGGCGATATGCCGGCCAACGACGAACTGGAGGAACCCGAGGCCATCCAACGCGATGACGGCACCTGGTTGTTGGATGGGATGTTGCCCATCGACCACCTGAAAAGGCTGTTCAACATCGAAAAATTGCCCGACGAGGAATTAGCCGACTATCAAACCGTGGGCGGGTTCATCATCTACTATCTGGAAAGCATCCCTATATCGGGCGAATGGTTTGAGTGCAACAATCTGCGTTTCGAAGTCGTGGATATGGACAGACACCGGGTCGACAAAGTCCTGGTGACGCCGGTCCGCCCCGACGAACCTGAGTCTGACAAGAAATCAGAAATGAGAAATGAGAAATGAGTAGAGAGTAAAGGAGAAAAAGTCTCGTTACCCTTTACTCATTACCAAATTTCCATGGAGGCTAAACACTATGACAAAAATCGCGTTTATCGGTGCAGGTAGTTTCGGCTTCACGCGCAGTCTGGTGCGCGACATACTGACATTCCCCCTATTGGAAGATGCGACGCTGGCATTGATGGACATCGATCCCGAACGCCTGGACTTCATCAACCGGGCCGTCAACCGGATCGTAGACGAGGGCAAGTACCCCGCGAAGGTGATGGCGACGATGGACCGGGCGGAGGCGCTCAAGGACGCGGATGCCGTCATCGTCACGATCCTGGCGGGCGGCGTGGACGTCTGGCAGCACGACATCCTCATCCCCAAAAAGTACGGCGTGGACACCAACGTGGGCGACACGCGCGGGCCTTCGGGCATCTTCCGCGCGTTGCGCACGATCCCGGTGATGCTGGGCATCGTCAAGGATATGGAGAAGTACTGCCCCAACGCCACGATGCTCAACTACACCAACCCAATGGCGATGTTGTGCCGCGCGATGCAGCGCGAGTCCTTCATCCAATTGACCGGCCTGTGTCACAGTGTTCAAGGTACGGCCCATATGCTCGCCAACTGGATCGGCGCGCCGATGAACGAGATCACCTACACCTGCGCGGGTATCAACCACCTCGCGTGGTACGTCAAGTACGAGTGGAACGGCGTGGACGCCTACCCGCTCATCCGCAAGGCCATCACCGAAAACGAGGCCATCTACAACGACGAGCAGGTGCGCAACGAGATGTTCCTGCACCTGGATTACTACGTCACCGAATCTAGCGGCCACAACTCCGAGTACAACTGGTGGTTCCGCAAACGGCCCGACCTCATTGAGAAGTACTGCACGCACGGGACGGGCTGGAATCCCGGTCACTACGCCTACATCCTCGACGAGTATCGGCAACGCGAGTACGATTGGAAGGACGGCATCCTCGCGTGGCTGGGACAGGAGCAAATCAACCTGGAGCGCGGCCACGAGTACGCCTCATATATCATCAACGCGCTGCAAGGCGGCGAAACCTTCTCGTTCAACGGGAACGTGCCCAACACCGGCCTCATCACCAACCTGCCGGACGGCGTGTGCGTCGAAGTCCCCGTCTACGTGGACAAGGGCGGCCTGAACGCGGTCCACGTCGGCGCGCTGCCGCGCCAGGTCGCGCCGCTCAACCAGGTCGTCGTCGCCACCGAAGAGATGGCCGTCGAAGCCGCCCTCACCGGCGACCCGCGCCTCGTCTTCCACGCCATCGCCAGCGACCCGCTCACCGCCGCTGTGCTGTCATTGGCCGAAATCAAGAGCATGGTCAACGAGATGCTGGCGCAGAATAAGGGTCACCTGCCACAGTTCAAGCATTTTGAAGCGTAGAAAATCTGTGCGCCACACCCTCCGTTATGTCCTGGGAGGTGTGCTGGCTTGCGGCTTGTGCTGGCTCCTGGGCATTATGGGGCAGATTGTAACTTATGCCGCCGAACGCGACGATGGCCCAGCAGATGCGGCCATCGTCCTCGGCGCAGCGGTGTGGGACGGCGCGCCGTCGCCGGTTTTTGCAGCGCGCCTTGATCACGCCATCACGCTTTACCATCAAGGGCGCGTGGGCGCGCTGATCTTCACAGGCGGCGTGGGAGAGGGTGACACTCTGGCCGAGTCCGAAGTCGCCCGAACTTATGCCCTGGCTCAAGGCGTGCCAGCGATGGCCGCCTTCACCGAAACGGTCTCTCACATTACGCTGACCAATCTCACCGAAGCCAGACGTATTGTCAAGAAACAGGGTTTCAACCGCGTGCTGTTGGTGAGTGATCCCCTACATATGAAGCGGGCCATCGCCATCGCCCGCGACCTCGGTTTGAACGCTTATCCTTCCCCTACCCCCACGACCCGTTATCGCACCTGGAAAACCCAGACGGGCTTTTTGTTGCGCGAGACGTACTTCTACACCGTGAAGTTACCCCCAAAAACTAGACCACATGCTAAATGGAAATGGTGTACAATTCTAACCAAGCATGTGGAGGGAAATAATGACCAAGCGTCGCACATTTACTGCCGAGTATAAATTCAAAGTAGCCC
>Ga0209723_1002199_pt1 | contig 26978 bp, 16 predicted proteins | sample BiotimSIPDNA_2_FD_185750 | JGI IMG/M metagenome (GOLD analysis project Ga0209723, IMG submission 185750) | Anaerobic biogas reactor microbial communites from Washington, USA - Biogas_R2 time_0 SIP DNA (SPAdes) (version 2) | ecosystem: Engineered > Bioreactor > Anaerobic > Unclassified | place...
CGCACCGGTACTTACACCGGCCGTCCATATACACACCGCCATAGCCCAACGACTGAATATCATTATCTCCCCAAAAATACACTACCCCTCACGCTCGCAAGCATCCCCTATCCAACGCCACACGGCAATCCCCGCAGACTCCTTACCTAATACCCATATAATATGAGGATTTCACCCTTTGCCACTCCTAACCCGTTTTTCGCAGCAGTTTCGGGAGTCATGATTTTAGGTTCTCTTCCATTTTGTGGGTTGGTATTCTCTCCCCTCCTTGCGGGAGAGGATTAAGGAGGGGGGTACGTTTACGATATGGCGCCGAGCATCTTCATGCGGAAGGAGATATATTCCGGCACAGCACACCCTCTCCCTATCCCTCCCCCCTCACAGGGGGAGGGGATTAGTTGAATCACCCACATAAAGTGGAAGAGAACCTATTTTAAAGAGTTTCTGGGGCGGCCGCATCAATCCGAGCCGTACCAGAAGAAGTTGCTGTATCTTGTTGTGTGTAGCGGGCCATAAGCAATCATCGGCCATCGGCGGTGGGGACCCGCACATCCAGCATCTGAATCGCCTTGAACTGTTCCAGCACTGCTCGCGGCGTCAATCCCGATACAGGCGGCATCCAGAAGCTGCCGTGCAACAGACAGCCCTTTCGCTCTTTTCTTCAGATGCCCGATGCGAATGACGGACTAATAGTTCTGCAGATAGGAGATTAGATTCTTTCCCTTATTCACGAGCTTTAATTTCCGCCTGATATTGTCACGGTGATTTTCGACGGTCTTGAGCGACACACTGAGGGTTTCGGCGATCTCCTTGCTCGTTATTCCGTTGCGTACCAGATTGCAGATCTCGATCTCGCGCGGACTCAGCTTGTGCGCCCTGGAGGATATCTTGAGGCCGAACGACGATGCGATTTCCTCGACGTTTTTCTTGAGAAGATCGATCGACTTCCGGTCCGTCTCCGCCGCATTTTTTTTGAGTTTTTGTATGCTGGGCAGAAGCAGCTCTTCCACGTTGGCAGCCACATTCTCCCTGATCTGCTTCTTCTCAATCTCTATATGTCCGAGGATTTCCCGAAGAGTGATATTCTTCTGTTCCAACGTGGTCTTCTGTCTCTTAAGTTGAGATTCCGATCTCTTCAGCGCCTCCAACGTCTTCTCATGCTCTTGAATTACGCGTGTGAGCTCCTTGTTTGATTCTTCGAGCTCATGCGTGCGCGCCCGCACCATATCTTCCAGATGCTCCCTGTATTGCTTCAGGTCCGCTTCCGCTTTCTTGCGCTCGCTGATATCACGCACAATCGCGATCACCCTCTTTTCCCCAGCAATCTCCACGATCGAGTTCCCCACCTCCACATCGATGACCGTTCCGTCCTTCCGCACGTTCTTCGATTCGAAATACACCCCCTCATGGGGCATCTTCTCAATGAACCTTGCCGGCATCCGGCGGGCAATCTCGGGCGGCAATACGTCGTACAATCGCAGGTCTAGTAACTCCTCTCGCGTATACCCGAGCATCCGGCAGGCCGATTCGTTCACATCGCTGAAGCCCCCGTCCGGCTTCTCGATATAGATTGCATCCTTTGAATTTCCGTAGATCTTCCTGAAACGCTCCTCGCTCTCGCGCAATTCCCGCTCCGCCGCTTTCCTCTCGCTGATGTCCCGGAGGATCGCGATGACCCTCTTCTCGCCTTTGACATCGATCAGGGTGCAACTGACTTCCACGGGAACACGTTTCCCGTCCTTCCGCATGTCCTCCGTCTCGATATACACTCCCTCTTGCACTGTTTTCTTCCGCACGGTTTTGGCAAGGCACACTGCCACCTCAGGCGGCACCACCGCCGCGACGTCCATCCTGAGGAGCTCTTCCTTTGTATAGCCCAGCATTGCGCATGTCGCCTTGTTCACATCCACGATCTCGCCGGTCGTCTTCTCGACGAACATCGCGTCCTTGGTGAACTCGAATATCTTCCGCAGCCGCTCCTCACTCTCCGCCAGGTCCTTCGCTCGCTGCTTGACCAGCTCCTCAAGATGCTCCTGGTATCTCCTGATCTCCCCCTCTGCCCTCTTTCGTTCGGTGATGTCCCGCAGGATCGCCACCACCATCCTCCCCTCTTCCATCTCCAGGAGCGTATTGCTCACCTCAACAGGGACGCGCGTACCGTCCTTGCAGAGACTTACCGATTCTATGTAAACCCCCTCCTCGATTGTCTCTTCCCTGATCGTCTTCGACAATTTGGCCGCGATCTCGGGAGGGACGATATCAGATACCTCCATCGTTACAAGTTCATCCTTGGTGTACCCGAGGAGCGCGCATGTCGCCTTGTTCACATCGAGGATCTTTCCCTCTGGGGTCTCAATAAATGCGGCATCCTTGAGATTGTCGAACAATGCCTGAAAACGATTGGTATCCATATCTGGCCTCGTCTTCTCCATCGTATTCCCCTTTTTCATGTCGGTTGCATGCATTGCTCTACTCACCTCTATTCTGGTAATGTTTCGGGCGACAGCACTCTATCGTTTTGACGGAACCGCACATCCAGCATCTGAATCACCTTGACCCGTCTTCTCTAGTTCATAACGCAACTAAGTTGATTGCGAACGAGTTACGGAGACGCAACAAGTTTTTAGCAGTACATTCCACAAGGTGAAGGCTACGCCGCTGCTATAGTTCCCGGATCGTCGGGGGAACCGCCACTCCCAATGCCCGCAGTATCGCGTCGGCGTAACCCTTGAGCTGACTGCGCAGGACGAAGCGCCGCCCTGAGAAAACCGTCGCGACCTCCTGCAGCCGGATACGGAGCACCAGTGCCAGGAAACTTCAGAACACGTGGCCGTGTATCGGATCCACCTGCGGTAGATCGATTGCGTCTCCAGCAGCGACTTCATCGTAGCGAAACATCTCCTTCACCATCTGCAGACGTTTGTACTGTGCGAAAGTCCATCACCTGTGCGAAGACCAGCTTCCCTGCGTGCATGGGCCATCCACTTCGGATTGACAAGTTAAAGTGGCCTAACTAGTTTTTCACTTGGGATCGATTCCATTAATTATATTTCGTAACTACTGTTGCTATAGTAGATTACGCCAATTCACATTCGAAACCTTGGGACAGTACTGATATTGAGACAATACAGACCGCTTTTTCTATAGTTAAGTTATCTTGCTTTGAAGCTCTGGTCAATCCCATTAGAAATCCCTATGAAATACCTATGCTTTTTAGGTATCGCCCATCGGAGCTATGACCACAATACTGTCCGATTGTTCAGATGATGATTTCACCTAACAAGCGCAATTATAAGGGGATGTGACCTACTCCCAAAAATTGTGCCAGCTGCAATTGGAGAAAAGCAGGGGTAGAACGGCACAGGAAGGGTAGGTGGGATGAAGGGGATCGAATCCCACCGCAATTAGTTGCCGTTGAGATTGTTGGATGCAGCGTCATCGCGGGACAGGAGGGTCCTGTTGTACCGTGCCGTTGGGGAATCGGGGTCGAGAGAGAGCGCCTTGTTGAAATCCGAGAGGGCGCGTTCGTAGTCGCCCGCCTCAGCGTATGCCGCGCCGCGGTTATTCCATGCGTCCGCACTCGCCGGCGCCGCCTCGATGAGCCGCGTGAACTCCTCGACCGCGCGGCGGGGCATTCCCGCCTCCTTGTACGCGGTCCCGAGGTTGGTCATCGCATCGCTGTTCCCCGGGAGAAGCTCCAGCACCCGTCGAAAATCCCCGATCGCCGCTCCGTACGCCCCTCGGCGCATCCGCGCAACGCCGCGATTGTACCACGGCCACGGATAATTCGGATTGAGTTCTATCGCCCTCGTGCAATCCTCTATCGCCCGGTCGTAGTCGCCGTCGGCGCAGAGGGCATTGGCTCTGCCCGCGAGCGCCCTCGGATTGCCGGGCGACTTGGCCACGGCATCCTCCCAGAGGACGAGTTCACTCGCCCACACGCGGTTGCGTTCCCGCGCCTCGCCCACGCAGTACAGCACGAGCAGCCCGCAGGCCCCCCACGCGGTGGCACGCCCCCATCCGATCCCGAACGCCGCACCCGCCGAGCGCCCCGCGCGTTCCAGCGCCCACGCCGTCAGGCCCGCCAGCCCCATCAGCGACAGGTACGCCTTGTACTCCACCATCAATTCTCCCGTTCCCGCCGCCGGGAGATACGGAAGGTGCCCCATGACGATCCACAAGAGCATAAACGCGGCGCAGGGGCTCCTCCTTCTCATCCACAGCCCCACGGCCGCGAGCAGTCCGATCCCCGCGAATGACGCCGCCCCTGCCGCCATTCCGGTCCACTCCCGCGGATCCACGAGCGCAATCTGGTGGTCCACGCTCAGGCGCGATGCGTCGGGGATTGCGAGCCGCAGGTAGCCCCAGAATACCTTCGCCGCCGTCAGCACGCGTACGGTGAAGCCCGTCTCCCCGGTCACCGGATGGATATGCCGCCCGACTATCATCTCGAAATAACCGTTCCGCCACGCAACGTATGCCAGGCAAGCCGCACCTGCCGCTGTGCACAGCCGGAGCGCACCGGTTCCGCGGCCGCGGAGCCCGAACACCGAGAAATAGAGCGCGATCCCCGCCGGAACATAGAAGAGGCCCACCTCCTTTGCAGCCGCTCCCAACAGTACCGCCCCCGCCATCCCGATGGCGCCTCGTATGCGCCTTCCCGGCGTCTTTCCCTCGTGCCATGCGCGGGCCGAGAGCACCCCCCACAGCGCAGCGACCGAATACCAAAGCACGTGCCGCGCCTGGATGTAATTCACCGGCTCGCTGCACAGTGGGTGGACGGCGAACAGTACGCCCGTCATCACCCCCGTCTCGAGAGCGTCATTTCCGCCGAATGTGCCCGCCAGCGTGCCCAGTAGAATCGCGCACAGCAGGTGCACGCCGATGTTCACCGCGTGCCAGCCATACAGACCGTCGAGACCGTTCAAGCGGTAGTTCAGCGCGAAACTGTAGAAGCCCGCGAAACGAAAACGGTTATTGGATGCCAGGACCCGGGCCGGGTTCAGGGTGCGGATCCCCGGATTCTCGACGATCGAGGCGATATCGTCGTAGTGGAACGGGCCGTGGAGACTGTTCGACCAGGCCGCCGCCCCCGCAAGGACAATCAGCCCGATCCCAACGACATTCCAGGCCTTCGACCTGTTCATGTGCATGCTCTCACAAACGCCGCGCGCATGCCGGGCTCATGCACCCTGTTGCAGGTGCCGTTCCCATCGGCGGAATCCCCGGCATCCGTGTGCCGCCTTCCAATCTCCGGCCCATTTCCCTTGCATCCCCACGAAAGGATCAGAACACGTTTCCCGCGAGGGGGGAGGCGTACGTCGACGCGGCATCGCGTGAAGATGTAAGCCCCCCTATGCAGGGAGGTCGACGACCCCACAGGACGCATCCCCCCGCCGCCACGTCCCCCGGCCATGGCCAGCGCCAGGATTCTGTTCCGTCTTCTCGCGGAGTATCCCCAGGTTGTGCCGGTCATCCTCGTTTTCGGGCTTCAGTTCAAGCGCCCGCGTCAGTAGCGCCTCGGCCTCGGCGTACTTGCCCGCCATGCCGAGCATGGCACCCAATGCGCTCAACGCCTCTACATGCTCGTCATCAATCCGGATCGCCGCAAGGTACTCGCGCACCGCCTCCGAATAGCGGCCCTCTGTCGAATGCAGCACCCCCATCCGGAAATGCGCCTCGGCGGACTTCGGATCGGCCTCCAAGGCGGTTTGGAACTCCTTCGCCGCCCGATCCATACATCCCCTTGCGCATCCGCGCAACGCCGCGATTAAACCATGGCCACGCGTAGTGCGGATTGAGTTCGATCGCCCTCGTGCAATCCTCTATCGCCCGGTCGTAGTCGTCGGCGGCGCAGAGGGCATTGGCCCTGCCCGCGAGCGACCTCGGATTGCCGGGCGACTTGGACACGGCATCCTCCCAGAGGACGAACTCGTTTGCCTACACGCGGTTGCGTTTCCGCGCCTCGCCCACGCAGTGCAGCACGAGCATGAGATACACCAACGCCAGGGTCAGGACATGCAAAAGCAGCTTGCACAGGTGATACGCCGCCGGATTCAGTCCGCACACGCGGTAGATCGCCATATAGGCCAGATACTGGAGCGGGCGGTAGTAGTTACTGATGCCGGCGCGGTCGTCGGAATATTCGAACGCCCACGCCGGGCTTGTGAGGATCCTCCCGATGAACCGCGGGCTTCTGATGTACGGGTTATCGACGATCTCCGACTCGTCGTCGTGGATGAATTCGCCGGGGATCGTGTTGGCGTAGGCCAGACATGCCGCCACCGCGACGACGGCGATCGCGAGCAGATCCCTTTTCGTGCGCATCCGCCCCTCCTTCGACTTCGCATTCCGCTCGGCCACGCGTCGTCCGCATGGACCGCAGACTCACTCAAACGTGTATCCCAGCACAATAAGCTTGAAGTAATCGTCCCCCCGCATCCGGACCCGCTGCACATCGGCGGGCGCCAGGCCGTAGCGTTCCCGCATGACGATCACGATCGTCGGATCGTCTTCCGTGATGAGGATGAATCTCTTCCGTCCGTGTCCGCGGAGAACGCCGATGAGGCGGTCCAGATCGAGAGGATCGCGCGCGGAAAAGAACTCCTCGCCATAATAGATGGGGGCCATGTTGAGGGGAACCCACCAGGGGAGCGCGATCACCGCATCGGCCCGGTATCGTCTCACGCATTCCATCGCACGTGCATTGAACTCCTTCTTGCGTTTCAAAAACCCGATCCCGCGCAACTCGTTGGCCGCCCCGAGGAGCATGAAGAGAACGAAGAGCGCCACAAGCCACGTGCGATGACGACTCCGCTCCCTCCATGCGTCGAACGAGGCGCACGAGACAACGGCCAGGAGCGGGTAGACGATCACCAGGTATCTCGGACCCCACTGCAGACCCCCGCTTGTCGGGACGAAGACGCAGATGAGCGCGATGCAAAGCGCGGCGAGCATGGCGAGTTCCCGAGCGAGGGGGGGGCTCCGGTCTTCCATCCCGGCCGCCTCGGCACCCGCCGAGGCGCGCCGCCATCCCCTCGCGCACGAGGCCGTCGCGAAGGCCACCCATGGGCTGAACATAAGGAGCCCGCTGGTCGCGGGCGTTAGACGGACGGGGTAAGCGCTCAGCGTCCCGAGCGCAAGATACGCGCAGTGCGAGACGAGGATAAGGGAGAGCAGCGCGAGCAGCACGCGCTCGCGCGACGCGCACCCCCTTCCGGCCCGTCCGCTTCTGAACATCGCGCCGAGCGCGATGAGATACCCCGCCCATGGCGCCAAAAGCAGGAGGTTAAACCAGGCGTTCGGAGAGCCGCTGAAGAGAAGCTCCCTGCTCAACGCCAGCTTGTACCGGATGAAAGCGGCCGCGGACCCGAACTCGCGCGTACGGACGACAATGTTGTGCATGAGATGGGCGATCCCAGGCCCCCCGGCCAGACGGTCCGCCACCAGATGTCCCGCCCCCGTGACGGCCGCACCGAGGAGGAGGGCGATACCCGCGCGGAGATCCCGACGGCAGACACCCAGGATAATCGCGGATGCCGCGATGAAAAGAACGCTCTCCTCCCTGAAGAGCGCCGCGGCGCCCATCAGGATGCCGGTGCACGCCGGTCTCCGCGGGGAGGAGGCCGCCGAGAAGGCGAGCAGGACGCCCGCCATGAGAAACGCGGCGGCGACGTTCATCTCCCAAAACGCAAACGCGTAGAAGAAGGTCGGGCATGCAAAGGCGGCGACAAGCGTCATAACCGCCGCGTTGCGCCTTCCCGAGATACGCATGCCCGTTATCTGGACGAGGGCGATCATCAGGAGCGTGGAGACAAAGGGCAGGAGATAGAGGCCGGGGGAGCCGAGGCGGGCATACGCCAGAGAGGAGATCCAGGGAAAGGCGAGTGGATAGATCGAGCGGATCGTCCCGTCGCGAACGTAGGTGTGTGTGCCGCGCAGCGGATTGAACTCGAGAAAGGGATCGATGCGCCTCCCCGGATACGCGATCGTCGCGTCCGTCCAACACGATCGGACCATGCTGGCGACCTGAAGATACTTCACCCCCGCGTCCTCCGACCAGAACGCGCCGTAGTGGCCAATCCAGAGGAAGCACGCGAGATACACCGCGACGATCGACACCCACACGCCCGCCCCCGCTCCCCATCCGGGGGTTCTGCATCGCCGCCGCATCATCGTCATGCGCACAGTTCCCCGCCATCCCCCGAGAGGATCATTCGTGCCCGGGGGCGTCGGCTACGGATTCCAGCGCCGTCTTCAGCATTGCCGCCATCGCAGGATCGACGGCCGCGAGACGCTCGTACCGACTCCGGGCTCGCGACCTGTCGCCGGCTCTTTGATGCAGGATCCCCAGATTAAGGAGCGTGACCGGATCGTCGGGTTTCAGGCGCAGCGCCTCCTCGAACTGCGCGACCGCCTCTGCCGTCCGTCCGGAATTTCCGTAGATAACGCCGAGGTCGCAGCGGAGCGCGGCGTCCTCCGGCTGGTGCCGCACGGCCTCCGCGATCAGTTCGCGGGCGGTCTGCCACTCCCCTTCGCTTCCCAGGAGGAACGCGAGCCGCCTCCGGATGGGGATGCTCTCCGGTTTGAGCTTCAATGCCTTCCAATACTCGAGGGAGGCGGCGCGGGAATCCCCCAGCCGTTCGTGCACCCCGGCGAGTTCCTCGTGGATCTCCGAGTTCCCGGGGTCGAGCGCCAAGGCCCGCGCATAGCAGCCCGCCGCCTCCCCCCATTCACCCTTCGCCCGCTGCACACGCGCAAGGTTCAGCAGCGCCCCGATGTGGCAGGGATCGATCTCGAGCGCCCGAACCGACTCCGTTTCGGCGGCGCGGAGGTTGCCCTTCCTGAGATGGACCGTGCCGAGGAGGGCATGCGCGTCGACGTTCCGGGGATTGCGCGCGAGCGCCTCCCTCAGGCGCCGTTCGCCCTCCTCCTCCTCGCCCCGCGCCATGTGCACCGAGCCCAGCGCCATCGAAAGCTCCGAGTCGAAATCGACCCGGTCTTCGGGTATGCGGACCGGCCGGTTGCAGGCGACGCCGAAGGCCGTGAGCGCCACAAGGCCGCCGGCAAACGCCGCCCGTCTCCCCCCCGCCCACGTGGCGCGCAGCCACGCGATGCCCGAGGCGCCTAAGATGCAAAGCGCCGGAAGCAGGGGGGCCCGGTAGCGCGCAGAGACAAAGAAGAGGACGATGCCGGTCGCGTACGTGGCGACGTACAGGTAGAGGAGCGCGAGATCCCGAAGGCGCCGGAGACCGACCACCATGCCGAGGAGGGCGAACGGGATGACGATCCCCGCGGGAAACCCGAATCCCCCCCTCCTCCACGTCAACGCCGCCGCTGTCCGGGAGTAGCGCCGGAACAGATAGATATCGGTGTTCCGCGGGATCTCACGCGAGGAGAGGAGGAGCGCTGCTTTGTCCGCCAGCCCCCTGGCGAACGCCAGGGGCCGCCGACGGATGAATTCGAACGACTTGCCGTAGAAGTAGCGCGGTCCCTCCTGCGCGTGCACGACCCCTACCTTCCGGGGCGAAACGGTCAACCGATACCATTGGTCGCCGGGGCGGATCGCGATCGTTTTGTCCGCGTCGGGGTTATTGCCGATGTAGAAATTGAGGCCGCCGCTCAATGGGAGAAGTATCCATCGTTTAGTCAGGGCGTGATTGCGCGCCATGACGGGTACGAAGACGAGCGCTGCGCCCGCCGCCGCCGCGACCAGGGCGCCGGTCCTTCCCCGTACCCCTCGGTCGCAGTCGGCGACGAGGAGAGCGACGGCGACGGCATAGAACGGAAGCACGGTCGGCCTGATCATTATCCCTGCGGCGCATACGAGTCCGCATATGAAGAACCGCATCAATGAGCGCCTCCCGCACGTCTCCATCCACTCCTGGAAGAGGACCAGACTCCCCAGGAACCAGAACACCTCCCAGGTCGTGGGAAGGAGCTCCCCCTCGAAGAAGATCAGAGGCCCGCAGAGGACGACCGCCGCCATGCCGATAAGGCCGACGGGAATCGAAAAGAGCCGCGCACCCAGACGGAACGTCAAAGCGCAGGTGCCGAGGCCGAGAAGAAGCTGGATGATGCGCACGGGGAGGTGCCGGTGTCCGAACAGCCGGTAACAGACGGAGAGGAAATACGGGTAGAAGAGCGACTGCCAGACCGACTCGGGCCCCATCCCCGCGCCGGAGGCCTCACGCACGGCGAGGGTATCGTAGGTGTACGCGTCGATGATCGGACACTCGAACGTCGGGTTATGCCGATACCCCTCGACAAGGTACGCCGTTCGAAGCACAAGCGCGACCCCGAGCAGCAGAAGGAAGCAGGTTCGCGGTTTCATTCCATCCGTGAAGGCGTCGATCGTTCTTCGTCGGACGAGAGGCCAATGGGTGCGAAGACGTGATCCCGCTGCATCACGCCCAGGTGCTCCCCAGTGAGATGCGGCGCGCCGGAATTCAGGCACGCAGCCGCATCCTCGGCCCGCCCGAGAAGAAGCAGCGCCCTGGCGCGGGCGACATACCCCCATCCGAAAGAGGGGTGCCGAATGATCGCCATCCCGAACAGCTCGGCCGCTTCGGCGTATCGTTCCGATGTCCAGTAGTACCGCGCAAGGTCGCCGGCGGTGCGCTCGGGAACCTTTTCCTCCTCGAAGATTTCCGCAACGTGCGCGCGCGCCTGCGCCGCGTTCCCGCGGCCGTACTCCGCCTCGGCCGCGTTGAGAAGGATCGTCGGGTTGCGCGGGTCCCTCTTCAGCGCCTCCTCGAAGTGGCGCGCGGCCTCGTCGAATCGGCCCCGGCGGCTGTACACGAGGCCGAGGTTGTTGTACCCCTCGCCCAGGTTTGGCTTTAGGGCGATCGCCTTCCCGTACTCCGTCTCCGCCTTGTCGTAGAGGCCGCGCGCGAAGTAGATATTCCCCATGCTGACGGCGCGCGCGTAGGACGCCCCGCGGATGCCGCAGGCCCGCTCGAAGTACCTCTCCGCCTCCGCGAGACGCTCCTTCTGGAAGCTGATCTTTCCGAGCCCCGTCAGGGCCTCGAAACTGTACGGCTTGATATCGAGCGCCCGACGATACTCCGCCTCCGCCTTGTCGCGGAGGCCGAGATCGAGGTAGACGTTCGCCAGGGCGCACTTGAGCGGCGCGTTCAGCTCCCGCAGTGCGACGAGCTTCTCCAGTATCTGGACGGCCGCATCCTTCTCCTGCCGCCGTGCCAGGGCAAGGGCGAGGTTGAGGTGCGCGCGGACGGAATACGGATCGACCCCGACCGCCCTTTGGAACAGTGCGATCGCCTCGTCGGTCCTCCCCTGCCCCATCCGGATCAGACCCATGTTGTTCAATGCGTCGGGCGAGGTCGGTCGCAGACGGGCCGATTCCCGATACTCCTCCATGGCGCGCTCGACCATCCCTCTCGCCCCCAGGGCGACGCCGAGGTTCAGGCGCGCCCGCGCGCTTCCGGGGGCGTTCAGAACCGCGTCGCTCCACAGCGAGAGGCCATCGCGCCATACCCTGTTCCGGAGAACGGTGCAACATGAGTAGACCGCGCAGATTGCGCAGGCGAGGATGACGGCCGTCTTCCCGCGATCCCTCCGCCGCATCGCGTCGAATCCGGCGGCTGCGAGCCCCGCGAATCCGAAACAGGGCAGGTACAGGTACCGCTCGGCGATCGGATTGCAGATGGGGACAAGGTTGAGAACCGGGATGAGGGAGATCGGGATAAACGCCGCGAAGAAGCAGGCCCGGGGATTCCGGCGCCGGAGCGCCGCAATTGCAGCGGCATAGCCCGCGCATACACCGAGGGAGAGCAGGCCCCCTGCCGAACGGAACGGGACGAAGACGGAGTCCTCGTACTCGACGCTCAAACCGACGGGGCGGATACACAAGCCGAGGTACAGGGCGAAGAGCCGGGGGATCCTGGCTAAACGCTCAGGAAGCATCTCGCTCACGCAGCCCGTGGCGGCCTCCATCGGATTATAGAATGCGGTGTAGCGCAGGACGAGATAGGCGGTGACGACGACCGCGTAGCCCGTGGCGAGGATGAGGGTTCGACGGAGAGAACGGCGCGTCCCCCCCGTGGAGGTAAACAGCAGGCCGTGCAGCATGATGACCGCGGGGAAGGTGACGGCCATCTCCTTGGCGAGGAGGGCGAAGATAAAGCAGGCGAGCGACAATAGGTACCCGGTTGCGGCGCGGCGTCCCTCCCCTCCGGCACTGCGCAGGTACAGGAGGAACGCGATCAGATACCCGCAGGTGCAGATCAGATCCTCTCGGAATCCGACCGCATTCACCGCCTCCGTTTGGACAGGGTGGACGGCGAACACCATCGCTCCCGCGAGGGCTGACGCCGGCGAGCCTATGAGACGCAAGAGGACAAGATACACCAGGGTCGCCGCCGCCGCATGCCAGAGCATGTTCGTAAGATGGAAGCCGATCGGATTGAATCGCCAGAGGGAGAAATCGAGGAAGTAGGAGAGCGTCACGAGCGGCCTGAACGTCATCTCCCCTGAAAAGCGATAATAGTCCGGCGAAAGAAACGATCTCAGGTCGTGGATGTTGCTGAACAACTCCTCGTCCATCATTCCCGCGTCATCGTAAGTGAATTCGTTCCAAAGCGAATTCGCAAAGACGAGGACGCAGAGCGCGACCAGAATGAGGATCGGGATATGGCTTCTCATGGCTCGATAGAATCGCACTATATAGCAGATAGCACAGCCGGGACAATACCTATTGAACCCTGTCCTGCCCTATGGTGCATTATCTGTCGTGCATTATCTGTTGTGCCGCCGCCCGAGTGCGGCATATCATACGCCTCTAATAATCGATACCTCCACCCCGCCACCGTGGAACTACGATGAAAGGAAGATTGAGGATGAGAAGACCCCTTTCCATCCTAATGGCGATGACCTCCTGCCTGATTGCATGGACCGGGTGCAACGACACCCTCGCCGCGCGAAAGTCAGCGCAGAGCCGGGCCCAAAATGCGCCCCCCCCGGCGCCAAATGCCCCCGGCCCCGCAGCATCCATTCCGGCGAAACAGACCGGCACCGTCGCCGGGACGGGCGGCTCGCCAAACCGAGGAATAAGCGTACTCGACGACTTGAGGCCGGAGGATTTTGCGATCGAGAAGCTGGTCGACGAGGACGAGTTCCATCGTATGGCGGAGGAGGTCGTTGCGACCGTGGGGGAAAAGGAGCTCAGAAAGAAAAACGTCTGGGAGCAGTTCAGCGTTCCGCCCGACACGGATACCATCCCCCCGTTCACCCCTGAGCTCCTCGATAAGGCGATCGAGCTCGAGCTCGTGTATCAGGAGGGTCTTCGGAGAGGGATTGACAAGACGGACGAATTCAAGACGAAGCTCCGGGAAGAGCAGATCCGGAAATGGAAGAGTGGCGTTCCCCGTCTTGCCGGTCTGATGCAGGAGAAGGAGCTCAATCTGTTGAGTCGGACGGTCCCCTCCTCGACGCCCACCGCGGGTCAGGTCGACGAGATCTTCGCCAAGTGCCGCGCGAGCTTCCCGCGGGAACGTTACTCCGATGAAGCCGTGAAAAGCACTATCCGCGCGCTCTTTGAACGCCAGGGCCCGTACACGGCCTACCAGAACTGGCTCGCCGATCTTTTCGCCCACGCCCAGGTGAGCGCGAACGGGAAACCGATCCCCCTGGGAGGGGTGAGCCAATCCCTGCGTTCCTTCTCCCTCTCCGAAGGCCTCCGTGGCGTCAAGGCGGGGGAAAGAGAGGCCATGCTTGTCTACGATATACTGAAGAACACTCTCCCCGGCGACACGGATGTCACAACGCTCGATCTGGAGATAAACGGCGATGCCATCACGCTGGCGGAAGAGCAGGAGTTGCAGGGGATCCTTCAGAAGGCCAGGGAAGCCCACAAGGAGAAACTCTCCGCCGCGACAGCCGACGAGGCGAAGGATTTTACCCGCAAGCTTTTCACGGTCGTGAAGAACTACCTCCTCGCTCAGCAGGCAAAGAAGGAGGGGATAACGCTCGCGGGAGAGGGCCCGCTCTGGGAAACGCCCCCGGAAAAGGCGATCATCACCTCCATCCTGATCGGCACGCTGGTGGCGGAGGAGCCTCCCGTCGAGCCCACCAGGGAAGAGATCATCGCATTCTACCGCACGCACCCGATGTATCACGGGATGGAGTTTGAGACGGCAAAGAAGAGAATTTACCGGCGCCTCAGCTCCGAACTCACCCGCAAAGCCGCCCTCGACAAGCTGAAGGCCAGATTCCCCGTCAGGATACTCGCGGCGTTCTGACCGCTCCTCAATGCCGGTTCTCGTTCCGCATCACGCGTCGGCAATCGTCGCCGTCCGGGGTTGATCCCCCCCTGCGCGGCCGCAGGCCCCGCATCACTCTACGCGATACGTTGCCGGCACCTCCGAATTGAGCACCATCCTGCGGATCTCCTCCCTGTCCGATTCGAGATCGCGAGGAGGGAGCTCCGATGTCGCGCCTGCTTTCTTGCGCAATGCGATGCGTACGGTGATCGAGGAGTACCGGACGAGCCGCTTTTGCGCAGAGACCACTATCTCCGCCACGTCCTGCAGGAGCGAATGTTTCGATGGACGCCCCCGAACCGCCGCTTCTTCGGATCCGCGCCCGCGGGGAACCGCGACGCCGTCCCCCTCGTCACCGTCCGCGGACCGGACGCGATGCGGGGGTGGCCTTCGCCGCCTTGAAGCGCGCGCCGTACCGGCGCACGGCCTCGGAGCAGTCCCTCCTGTCCAGCCGCACCTCGATGAACGCGAGCTCGTCCGGGCGCCGCGCGACTGCGCGGAGGGCCTCCTCGAGCTCCCCCTCCGTGCCGACCGCGCTCCCCCACCCTCCCCCGAACAGTGCCGGCAGGCCGGCGTAGTTCCACCGCTGGAGGTCGTTGAACGCGCCGTCGAGCATCACGCGCTCGATGGTATAGCCGTCGTTGTTCATCAGGAAGATAACGGGGTTCAGCTTCTCCCGGATGATCGTCGAGAGCTCCTGCCCGGTCATCTGGAAGGCGCCGTCGCCCACGAACGTCAGCACCCTCCTCCCCGGCGCCGCGAGACAGGCGCCGAGCGTCCCGGGCACCGAGTAGCCGATGGAGAGGTAGAACGCCTGGTCGATGCAGAGCGCCCCCCGCGGCATATACAGCGTCGCCACGTTGAACAGGGAGTCCCCCGTCTCGCCCAGCACCACCGACCTCCCGTCCAACAAGCAGTTGATCCTCTGGTAGAAACGCTTCACGGTGATCCTCCGCGCGGGACCCGGCGCGTAGGCGGCGCAGACCGCCTTGGAGGGGTGCCACGGGTTTGTCTCCCTGACCCGCCTCCCCCGGGGCAGCGCGGCCCGCAGGCCGGCGACGAACTCCCTCAAACAGACGCGGTCGTAGACGTGCCGTTTGATGCGCACCTTGTCGGAGTTGGCGGCGATCTTCCGCCCGGGGTCGAGCAGCGGCGGGCACCCGCCGATCTCGATGTCGGTCATGAGCGTGCCGAGGCACAGGATGATGTCCGCCTCTCGGACGATCTCCCTCGCATGCGCCCAGCTCGCGACGCCGCCGTACACGCCGATGAACTGCGGGTGCTCCTCGGGGATGACCGTCTTCCCGAGCAGGCCGGTCGCGAACGGGTACCCGCTGTGCTCGATCAGGTCCTGGAGCTCCCTCTGTATTCCCAGCCGATGGCATTCGACGCCGGCGAGGATGACCGGCCGCTGCACCCCTTCCAAAAGCGCCGCCGCCTCCGCGACCGCCTCGTGGAGCGCGGCCGCGTCGCTCGTGAGCGCGGCGTCGATCCTGAACGGGCCCGGGGCGCGGCACGGCATCCCGACGATATCCAGCGGGACCTCGAGGTAGACGGGCCGCTTGAATCTCAGGCACGCCTCGATCGTCGTGTCGATCTGGGCGGGCGCCTGCTCGGGGCTCGTCAGGACGCACGCGGCGGCGGTCAGCTTCTCGTAGACGGCGTACTGGAGGTTCATATCGCCGGTCGTGTGGTGCAGGAGGTGGCGGTGCGCGCGCTCGGAGGTCCGCGGCGCCCCGCTGATGACGACCAGCGGGACGCGCTCCGCGCCGGCGCCCACCACGGCATTGAGGAGGCTGAATCCGCCCACGCCGTAGGTCACGCATACGGCGCCGATGCCGTTGAGACGGGCGTAGGCGTCGGCGGCGTAGCCCGCGTTCAGCTCGTTGCAGTTGCAGACCAGCCTCATCCGGCTCGTCTCGAGGAGCTTGAACAGGCCGAGCACGTAGTCGCCCGGCACGCCGAAGATGTGCTTCAGGCCCACCTGCTCGAGACGCCTGACGAGATACGCCCCGACCGTGGTTCTCGTCTTGTCTCTCATCGGATTCCCTCCGGGAAGCGCCGCCGTATTCGGCGCGAGCGCGTCTCCCCGGCGCGGGATCAGATATCCTTCAGGGGGATGTTCGCGGGGGAGCGCTCGAGTTCCTTCTCGAGGCCGCGCAGACTCTCCGCGATCCTCTCGAACTCCCTCGTCTTGACCAGGGGGAGCGTGTCGGGCCCGCGGCCCTCCATCCTCTCCGTGACGCGGGCGACGCTGAGCAGGCCGACGTCGACCGCCGGCTGGTAGGCCGGCGCGCGGCTCCCCTCCTCCGAGACCGAGGCGAGGACGCCGCTCTCCACCAGCTCGAAGAGCATCTCCCGCGCGAGCCGGATGGGGATGCCGGTCTCGTGCGAGAGCTCCTCCGCGGTCTTGGGCCTCTCGCCGCGCGTGAATCCTTTCGCCACCACGCTCACCAGCCACAGCGAGAGGAGCCGCTTCGTCGCGCGGCTCACCTGCAGGCAGTCCGGCTCGAACTCATAGGTATCGACGTTCTGGTGCGCGAAGGAGACCTCGGCGCCGAAGAGGATGATCGTCCAGCTCGTCTGCAGCCAGACCAGGAAGAGCGGCAGGGCGGCGAAGCTGCCGTAGATGGCGTTGTACTGCGCCACGCCGACCTGGAAGTGCACGTAGATCCACTGGACGACCTGGTAGAGGGTGCCCGCGGCCACGCCGCCGAGGATGCCCGACGCCACGTTGACCCTGGTGTTGGGGATGAAGATATAGAGGAACGAGAAGACGAACCAGAGGATCGTGTACGGGAAGAGCCCGATGAGCGCGTGCGCGAGGTACACGGCCGGCCCCAGGAAGCCGATCCTCGCGGCGATCGCCTGCGCCCGCGTGGTGACCAGGACAGTGACGCTGCTCGCGGCTACGAGAAGGATGGGGCAGATCAGCATCACCGAGAGGTAGTCGGCGACGCGGCGGTCCCAGCCGCGCATCCGCTTGACGCCCCATATCTCGTTGAACGAGCGCTCGATGTTCCCCAGCACCTTCATCACCGCCCAGAACAGGAGGGCCACCCCCACGCCGGCGACGAGCCCCCCCCGCGTGTTCTCCAGGAGCGTGCGCGAGAAGCCGATGATGGCGTTCAGGGCGTCGCCCTGCATCGGGATCTTCGCCAGGACCTGCGTTTCGAGCATCCGCTCCAGGCCGAACCCCTTTGCCACGCCGAAGGCGAGCGCGAAGACGGGAACGATCGAGAGGAGGGTGTAGAACGTCAAGGCCGAGGCGTGCAGCGCGCACTTGTTCTCGTTGAAGCCGCGCACCGCCAGCAGCACGACCCGCAAGTTTCGTATGAGGAAGGAACGGCGCGGTGGCGTCTCCGCGAGCCGTATCCTCCAGATGTCGCGCCTGATGAAATCGACTACCCGTTTCACCGTCCTCCTCCCGGCTGCGCCGCCATCCTCACCATACCATAAACGGGGCCGCCTGCGCACGGGTCGATCATGAACCGGCGGGGCGGGGAAGCTGCCGGATGAGCACCCCGCGCGCCACGAGATACCCGAGAAGGCCGGTATAGACCGCCTTCAGGATCGCGTAGTTCGAGAAGGGGATCGTGCGCGCGCCGCACAGGCGCACCAGCGCGAGGATGAGCGCCGTGGAGGCGAGGGCGGAGCCGAGGCCGAAGGCGAGCCCCAGGGTCCACGGGCTGCGAAGCGAACGCGGGGGGCCTTCCTCGAACAAGCCGCCCCCGCGCTCTATCTCGCCGCTCCTCGCGGCGCGGCGCAACCCGGACGCGGCGCAGAGGGCCACCAGCAGGCACAGGACGACGGAGGTCACCGCGGCGTCGACGAGGATGCTGCGCTCCCCCGCCAGGGTCATCTGCCGCATGCCGGGATTGACCAGCCACGCGAGCAGGGGATTGAGGGCCATGTTGACGGCGACGGCGCCGATCCCCTGCAGGCGGATATACGCATCGATCGACCGCGTACTCACTTGTCTCCCAAGGCGCGCCTAGTAGTAGGAGCCGGTGGAGAGGATGGAATTCCTGCGCTGCCGGGCCAGGTCGCGCAGGAACTTCTCGCTCTCATCCGGCGATCTCCGATACCCGAGCCAGAGCTCCCGCGCCGATTCCGGCAGCACGATGATCCCCTCATTGTTCGAGACGCCGGCGAGGATGAGCCGCGCCGCCTCATCCGCGGGGATCGCGTGCGCCGGCGGTCTCACCTCCCTCCGGTCGCCGATGACCGGCGTCCCGTAGATTCGGGTGGCGACGTCCGAGGGGCAGACGACGGAGAACCGAATGCCCTCGTCCGCGAATTCGAAACGCATGCTCTCGCTCATCCCCACCACGGCGTACTTCGTGGCGCAGTAGAGCGCCTGGAACGGGAACGGCATGAGGCCGGCGATCGACGATGTGGTGACGATGTGCCCCCCGCCCTGGCGGCGCATGATCGGGAGCGCGGCGTGGACGCCGTAAATCACGCCCCAGAGGTTGACGTCGATCAGGCGGCGCCAGTGCTCCAGCGTCGCGTCGCGGGTCATCATCGTGCAGCCAACGCCGGCGTTGTTGAAGAGGTAGTCGAGCCGGCCATGGCGCGAGGACGCGTCTTGGAGCAGGGCGTCCACCTGCGTTCGATCCGTCACATCGACATGGGCCGAATGCACCCGCTCCGCGTGGGCGCCGAGCTGCCCGACGGCGGAGGCGAGCGTCTCCGCGTCCCGATCCGCTAAAACGACGTCCGCGCCCTTCTCCAGGAGCGCTTTCGAGACGGCGAACCCGATACCCGACGCCGCGCCGGTGACGACGCACCCTTTGCCGCGGAACCGCTCCCCCATCTCCATGAGATCCCCTCCTCCGAACGATGCCACGGCCCAGACTTGCGTTCCATGGAAAATGCCGGAACCCGTCCGGCGCCGGGCCTTGCTTCCGCCGCTCCTCGAGTCTCGGTCGGCCGCCATGCCGGCCGGTTCACTCCGCCGGACGCACGCTCAATACATGAGCGCCCGCCGGTAGGCCTCGTAGATGTGCCGGTAGGTCAGGATCCCGACCATCCTGCGGGGGTTCTTCCTCTTGGCCACCGGCGCGATCCCCTGATCGGCATCCTTCATCCGGTTGAACACCGCATCGCACGGTTCGTCCGTGAAGGCGACCAGCGGCGAACGATTCATGCAGTCCTTCACCAGGAGCCCCGGCCTGGAGTGGCTCGTCCGCAGCGCGTAATGTATCTCCCGATACGTCAGAAGTCCGACGAGCTCGCCGCGCCGGTCGAGAACGGGCAGGCTCGTGTGCAGCGTGTTCCCCACCAGTCCCGAGAGCGTCGCGATGCTCATATCCTCGGTGACGTACTGCGGATCGCGGATCATGATCTCCCCCGCGATTATCGCCTTCAGGGGGTCCGCCTTCCGCTGGTCGGGAAGGATCCCCTGGCGGCGGAGCTTGATGGTGTAGATGCTGTCGCGGCTGATGAGACTGGCGACGAGCGTGCTTATGACGGAGCAGGTCATGATCGGGAGCAGGATGGTGTAGCGGTACCCCGTCATCTCGAAGAGGATCAGGATCGCGGTCACGGGGGCATGCGCCATCCCCGCGAAGAAGGCCCCCATGCCGACGACCGCGTACAGTCCCGGCGGCGCGGTGGCGCCGGGGAACAACCCGTGGAGCATGGAGCCGAACGCCCCGCCGAGCATCGCCCCCATGAACAGCGCGGGCGCAAAGACGCCCCCCGAACCGCCGGCGCCGAGGGTGAGGCAGGTGGCGACGAACTTGGCGGCAAAAAAGAGCAGGAGGAGATTCATGGAAAGCCCCCCCTGGAGCGCGAGGCCGATGGTATCGTACCCTACGCCGAGGATCCTCTTCCCGGCCCCGTCGGACGAAACGGCGATCAGCAACGCGACGACGCCGACCCCCAATCCGCCGAGTGCGGGCTTGAGGTATTCGGGGATCGGGACCCTTCGTTCGAAATATCCCTCCGATCCGTTCAGGGCCGCCGAAAACAACCGCGCCCCGATCGCGGTGATGACGCCGAGCAGGGCGATGGCGAACAGCTCCAACGGGGAGGCAAGCTGGTAGTACCGGATGAGGAAGATCGCCTTGTTTCCCGTCAGGTACTGCGACAGCGCCGAGGACGTCACCGCCGCGAGCACCACGTAGATGAAGGAGAACTTCTCGAACTCCCCCAGTATGACCTCCATCGAGAACATCACGCCGGCGAGCGGCGCGTTGAAGATGGCCGCGATGCCGCCCGCGGCGCCGCACGCCAGAAAGTTGATGATCCGCCGCGGGGGCATCCTGAACCACTGCCCGAGGCTCGACCCGAACGAGGCGCCTATCTGGACGATCGGCCCCTCCGAACCCGCGGACCCCCCGGTTCCGATGGTCAGCGCGGACGCGATGGATTTGACCACGGCGACGATCGGCCGGATCCGTCCGCCCCTCGTCAGAACCGCCTTCATCACCTCCGGGACGCCGTGCCCTTTCGCCTCGCGCGCCCACCGGTAGATGATCGGGCCGACGATCAACCCTCCGAGGGCCGGAAAGACGAGGATATCGTACTCCCCGAGAAAGGAGATGCGCCCGCGAACCCCGGGATCCGCCCCCCCCAGACAGAGGTGGGTGAACAGATCGATAAGCCATTTGAACACGTACGCGCCGAGCGCCGCCGCACAGCCGATGATCACGGCAAAACACACGTTGATCTGGACGGGACTGAGCAGGGAGGAGGAGAAGATCTTCGCGCCGTACCTCGCGAGGGTGCCCCACCGATGCGGGGTGCCCTGCATGACCTTTTCGTCCATAAGCTTCATTCGTCCGTCCCCGGCGCGAAACAGCGCCTAATCCGCCGCATGCGCCCGACCGCCTTCGCCGCTCGTCCACGCCTGCGGCCTCGATCATACCAGCTCGGGAGTTTCCAGGAAAGCGTTGAACACCGCGCCGCAGGGTTCGCACGAAGAAATGGTGCGGTGCACGCCCCTCATCGGGAAGGATCGGCGCCGGATCCGGTATCGGTAAGATCCCCATGCACCTGTATGTCGACACCGCGGCGCGGAGAAGGAAGTGGATGTCGGCCGGCGCCTGAACAGACGGAATCGGGTCGCGGATCGAGAGCTTACCCTGACGGCCTGCGGGTTTGGCGGGCTATCCTGACCGTCATGCGCAAGACCGGCATCGCCATGATCGGATGTATCTCCTTCGCACATAGGATCGAAAGAGCGATGGAAGACGGCGTTCCAGGACGAGTAGAGTCAACAATCTGCTATTGCAGAGCCTCGAGTCGGCCGCGACGGGGTTTGGCGATTTGGCGCGAGAGAAGCGCGGGGACGCGTTATGGGCAGGATATTGAACGGCTGACTTTGGCATACGAAGATGATGTCGGATCAACGTGATCTGGCTGGCACTTCTATCAGATTCCCCCATTAGTGTATAGTTGAAATCTGACCCCAATCGATTCCGGAGCTGAACGCATCGCTCCACCCCTGGCGCAGGGTGCCACAGTGAAACATCGGCCGCGGCGAAACGGCGGGCTGGACGAAGACCGACGTGCCGCACGGGGCGTCGCCGCACACCCGCGGAACTACCCCGTCCCGCAAAGGCGTCCCGTGGTTGGCGCTCTCCGGAAGGACTCGAACTGCATCGCGCACCGCCGCATGGAGCCCGTGCGTCCCGCCCCGTCCCGGACAACCCGCGCTACGGCAGCCACCCCCAGTACGGCCACGGATTTCCAAACTGCTCCGCGGTGTCCTTCCCCGTGAAACCGAAAGGTATCGGCTCGGCGCTCGGCTGGCAGTTGATCCAAACGGGCTGCGGGAACGGCCCTTTGTATTTCGCGATAAATAAGGTGTTAGCATCGATACCAGCCGAGACGAGCGTCGTCTCGTTCGCCTCGAACGCCCCGAATGTGGCAGTGTTTGTGAAATACCCTGTCACGACGCTTGTACCGTCTGAAAAGGTACTGATGCCATTGCCAATAACTTGAAAGTACCCCACGGCGGGCATCGCCCAAACAAGCGTCCCGTCAGCGTTGTATCTCGCGATAAATATGTTGGCCTCACCACGCGAGCGAAGCGTCGTTACATTTGGATCGCCGGGGCCAAATGTGGCAGTGTTTTGGAAATACCCTGTCACGACGCTTGTACCGTCGGAAAAGGTGCTGATGCCCCTGCCCACATCCTCACCCGTCCCGCCGGCGCGCTTCGCCCAGGCAAGCGTCCCGTCAGCGTTGTACCTGGCGACAAATATGTCTCTGCCAGCCGAGACGAGCGTCGTCCCCGTGCCGAATGTGGCAGTGCCGTTGAACACCCCCGTCACGACGCATGTACCGTCGGAAAAGGTACTGATGCCGTGGCCTATATCAGTATCTGTCCCGCCGGCGCTATTCGCCCAAACGAGCGTTCCGTAAGCGTTGTATTTCGAGATAAATATGTCATCGTAACCAGCCGAGACCAAGACGGTTTGTTGGCCCGGCGTCCCCAGGCTGTAGAATGTGGTAGTACCTTGGAACCTTCCCGTCACGACGCATGTCCCGTCGGGGAAGGTACTGATGCCAAGGCTTTCAACGAAATCATTCAGGTCGGCGGCGCGCTTCGCCCAGGCAAGCGTCCCGTCAGCGTTGTATCTCGCGATAAATATGTCTTCGGGATTAGGCGAAGACGAGACGAGCGTCGTCCCCGTGCCGAATGTGGCAGTACCCATGAACACCCCCGTCACGACGCTTGAACCGTCGAAAAAGGTACTGATGCCGAGGCCTATATCAGTATCCGTCCCACCGGCGCTTTTTGCCCAGGCAAGCGTCCCGTCAGCGTTGTATCTCGCGATAAATATGTCGTAATCAGCCGAAGACGAGACGAGCGTCGTCCCCGTGCCGAATGTGGCAGTGCCGCTGAAATACCCCGTCACGACGCTTGAACCGTCTGAAAAGGAACTGATGCCGTAGCCTTCATCCCAATCCACCCCACCGGCGCTTTTTGCCCAAGCAAGCGTCCCGTCGGCGTTGTATCTCGCAATAAATATGTCTCTGGAAGCCGAGACGAGCGTCGTCCCCGTGCCGAATGTGGTAGTGCCCTGGAAATACCCTGTCACGACGCTTGAACCGTCTGAAAAGGTACTGATGCCATAGCCCTCTTGCTCTCCAGACGATCCAACGGCGCGCTTCGCCCACAATAACTCACCGTCGGCAGCCGATGCGTCTCCCGCCGACAGTATGATCAGTGCCATGATCGTCATGCCGAAGAGCAGGTGCGCGAAATGGCTCCGCGCCTTCCGCTGTAATCCGGTCTTCATCGTGCCGGCCTCCCTTTCACAAATCACTGCCCGTTGCCATCTCTCAGCGCACGCGGCTCCCGCCAACCGAGAGGACAGCGGCTGAATAGCTCCAACCCGCTTCCCTTCCCGGTCGTAAAAAGTCTTTATTCGCAGTTGTTGGATTAATGCGAAATTCGGTAAATATGCCATTAATTAGAATCAACTGCAATAGTAAAAATAATCAGTAAACGTGATCGGGAATGCCCAAGGCTTGAGGGAAGCGAGATGTGTACCCGATTCGGACAGGGTTCCCGTGCTCACGGCGCGCCGGCGCTATGCCGTGGAGGGACGGGACGCGGAGGAAGTGCTGGAGAGGATACAGGTGCAGCTTGGTAAATAGTCGAGGTCTGAGTATATGATATGCAGCTACCTCCCTGATGTGTGCGCATCGCACCGAGATCGCCCGGAACGTGGTCTCGGAAAGGAGGCAGCTGCATAGAACCTGTACGTCCCACCCCGTCCCAAACAGTCCGCGCTACGGCACCCACCCCCAGTACGGCCACGGATTTCCAAACTGCTCCGCGGTGTCCTTCCCCGTGAAACCGAAAGGTATCGGCTCGGCGCTCGGCTGGCAGTTGATCCAAACGGGCGTCGGCGGGAACGGCCCTCCGTATCTCGCGACGAATATGTCTCTATCACCAGCCGATTCGAGCGTCGTCTCGTTCGACTCGTGCTCCCCGAATATGGCGGTGCCATAGAACTGACCCGTCACAACGCTTGTACTGTCTGAAAAGGCACTGATGCCCTTGCCTATATCAGAACCCGTCCCACCGACGCGCGTTGCCCAGGCAAGCGTCCCATCGGCATTGTACCTGGCGACAAATATGTCATAGCCGCCAGCCGAGACAAGCGTCGTCCCCGTGCCGAATGTGGCAGTGCCGCTGAAAGACCCCGTCACGACGCTTATACCGTTTGATAAGGTGCTTATGCCATGGCCCTCATCAGTCGCTATCCCACCGGCGCGCGTCGCCCAAACAAGCGTCCCGTTCGCGTCGTACTTCGCGATAAATATGTCGGTGGAATTAGCATCCGAGACGAGCGTTGTCGGATTCGGATCAGTTGCGCCGAATACGGCGGTGGCACCGAACTGCCCCGTCACAACGCTTGTCCCGTCGGAAAAGGCACTGATGCGACGGCCATACTCATACGCCACACCACCGGCGCTTTTCGCCCAAGCAAGCGTCCCATTAGCGTCGTACTTCGCGATAAAGATGTCACGCGCACCGGACGAAACGAGCGTCGTCCCTGTGCCGAATGTGGCAGTGTCTTCGAAATACCCCGTCACGACGCATGTACCGTCTGAAAACGAACTGATGCCACAACCTCCATCGGAATCATTCCCGCCGGCGCGCTTCGCCCAGGCAAGCGTCCCGTTGGCGTTGTATCTCGCGATAAATATGTCGTAATCACCAGCCGAGACGAGCGTCGTCCCCGTGCCGAATGTGGCAGTGCCGCTGAAATACCCCGTCACGACGCTTGTACCGTCTGAAAAGGCACTGATGCCGGAGCCATAGTCCCATAGCGTCCCACCGGCGCTTTTCGCCCAGGCAAGCGTTCCGTCGGCATTGTACTTTGCGATAAATATGTCATGTTGACCATCCACCGAGGCGAGCAGCGTCTCGTTCTGCTCATCCGCGCCGAATGTGGCAGTGCCCTGATAAATTCCCGTCACGACGCTTGCACCGTCGGAAAAGGTGCTGATGCCCCAGCCATAATCCCCCTCCGTTCCACCGGCGCTTTTCGCCCAGGCAAGCGTTCCGTCGGCATTGTACTTTGCGATAAATATCTCATCCGAACCAACCACCGAGAAGAGCGTCGTCTCGTTCGACTCGCCCACGCCGAATGTGGCAGTGCCAATGAAATACCCCGTCACGACGCTTGTACCGTCTGATAAGGTACTAATGTCCAAGCCTTCATCCATATCCGTCCCGCCTGCGCTCCTCGCCCAGGCCAACTCACCGTCGGCAGCCGATGCGTCTCCCGCGGGCAGTATAGTCAGCGCCATGATCGCTATGCCGAAGAGCAGGTGCGCGAAATAGCTCCGCGCCTTCCGCCGCAATCCGGTTTTCATCGTGCCGGCCTCCCTTTCACAACTCACTGCCCGTTGCCATCTCTCATCGCACACGGCTCCCCCCCACCGAGAGGACGGCGGCTGAGCGTTCTAACACGCCTCCCCTTCAGATGGTGCGACGTCTTCATTTGGCAGCTATTGGATTAATGATTAAATCGTAAAATATCCCATAAGCGAGGATGAATTGCAATCGCGGAATCAATCTTGGAATCAATCTTGGGTACTGCCTCAGTTTTGAGGGTGGACGCGACATTACATGCGATGTAGCGCATCCCTTTCACCTGAAATACACATAGCGCATCCTTTCCCCATAGGGGACACGTAGCGCACTCTTCAGGCTGCGCCATATGGACCAGAGGCCAAAAATTGCAGTTAAGGTGCGCTCCATCATTCCTCAATCATCAGCGCAAATTGAAGATAAAGACCCGATCCCAATTTCACAGTTTGATTTATCTGAAGTGATTCTGATTGTTGTCAAGGCGAGAGACATGGCGCAGGTGCGGCTCGGCATCTCCCCTACGGGGCATGATACGTAGTGCCACCGCATAGTCCCCCAACACCGCCTTGGGATATACCGCATGAACGAGTATGGTGCCGTGCCAGAAAGCCGTGCCCATGTAACCCCTGACCGTGGGTATACTCCCCTTCAGTATCCTCCCGCAGGTGACATTCCACCGCCCGGCCAAGCGGCGCGGCGCGTAGGAGGTTCTTGCCTGCATTCACGATGCTCAGGATCAGACCGTACTCGCCGTAGAGTTCGCACAGCCTGTTTGTATACAATGGCACGTTCATGCAGCCGGATATATCGATCTCGACACCCCCCTGCGCGGGAAGCCGGACCTGTTCCCCGACGGGCTTCACCCCAACGCCGAGGGGGCCGGGATCATTGCGCGGGAGGTGTGCCACGCGGTGCGGGGAAAGGAGTGAGGAGCGAAGCGGCTCCCGTGGCCGGGCCGCGCCCCTCGCGCGGCGACGGTGATATCCGAACGCATGCCCCGCGGAGCAGGGCGGAGACGGTCCTCGATCGCATCGGGGAGGGGGGGAGAATCGTGGCCGGCCGCGAGGGGCGGAAGCGGATACCTGCATCGCTCACGCCGCGGTTACCAGCCCCAGTCGCGGCCGCGGTAGCCGTAGCCCTCGCCGATGTCGATGATGGGGATGTTTGGCGGCGGGAATGCTGCCGGCGGCTGGAAGTTCACCTGCACCGGCGGCGCGACCGACGGCGCCTCGCCGTGGAGGGCGTAGAGGGTGTTGTCTATCGATCCGATGTAGACGGTCCCGTCCGTCCCGACCGCCGGTGAGGAGTTGACGTAGTTGTCCGTCTCGTAGACCCACGAGAAGACCCCC
>Ga0209723_1002200_pt1 | contig 26960 bp, 18 predicted proteins | sample BiotimSIPDNA_2_FD_185750 | JGI IMG/M metagenome (GOLD analysis project Ga0209723, IMG submission 185750) | Anaerobic biogas reactor microbial communites from Washington, USA - Biogas_R2 time_0 SIP DNA (SPAdes) (version 2) | ecosystem: Engineered > Bioreactor > Anaerobic > Unclassified | place...
GATCGCGCACATTTCTGCATCGACCTTCGGCTAAACCAACCCCATTTACCTATAGAAACGAAAAAGAGAGGCGATCGCCTACCAGAAAAGTGAAAAAAATTGCAATTATCAGAATTCGCGGAGTATTACCCGATCCGGGTAATCCCGGGTGCGGGCTTCATGTTGCACGGGGAGGCGCAGAATAGCCCGGCAGCCTTCTCTGTCGGTGCGATTCTCGAGTGAGAGCGAGCCCTGGTGTGCTTCGGCGATCTGCCTGCTGAGGACCAGCCCTATACCCGATCCCTGCGGTTTGGTAGTAAAGAAAGGCACGAAGAGATTTGCAGCGTTACTAATTCCTGTTCCCTCATCCTCAATAACAACTTCAATGAAGGATCCCTTCGGGAGCCAGCTGACCTTGACGCTACCTCCTGTCTGGAGAGCCGAATCGACGGCGTTGCGCAGCAGGTTGATCAGGAGCTGATCCAGTTGATCTTCATCGGCACGGATCACAACGCCGGGTCCGGGCACGATCTCCACCTTGAGCCGTGTTTCCAGACATGCCACCCGCTCGATCCATGGTGCCACATCGACTTCCCGCAGCCGGGGGGCAGGAAGTTGAGCCAGCCGGGAGTATCCTTCCATGAAGCGGCTCAGGGACTCTCCGCGATTCTGGATCACCGAGAGTCCGCGCCGCATGTCCTCTTCCCAGTCAGGCGGGCGCGGGTTTCGGTGCATCAGGGCAGTGAGGCTTGCGGCGATTGATCTGATCGGGGCTAGCGAATTGTTGAGCTCGTGCCCGATTACTCGAATGAGGCGCTTCCATGCCTGCCGCTCCTCTTCGCGCAATGCCCTGCTCAGATCAGAGAGGACCACGAGCTGGTGCGGCGAACCTGATTGCCAGAACCTGGTGCGCCGTATTTCCCATCTTCCTGTGCGGCCTGGAAAAGATGCATCCATCAACCCGAAGCTCTCGCCCCGCAGGCACGACGCCATCCCGAGTTCCGAGGCTTTGGTTCCAGCCAAGGTATCGGCTGATGCTGCGAGAAGACGTTCGCCCGCCCGATTCACCAGCCGCAGGCGATCAAACGCATCGAAGGCGAAGACGGCGACGTCGATTTCCTGCATGACCCTGTGAAGCAGGGTGGTGGCATCGACTGCGCCGAGCCGCTGTTCTTCCAATGTTTTGCTGAGTGCATTCACCTCCCTTATCACTTCCCCCAGGGCACCGGTTGTTGCTTCTCCGCGTGCGCGCAGCGAAAAATCCCCTTCACGCAGCGATGCAAGGACGTTTGAAATCGTTTGTAAAGGAAGTGCGACCTTCCTGCGTATGGCGGTTGAGAACGCGAGCCAGAAGCCGGCGACCAGCAGCATAAGGGTGATGATGAGTCGCGGTGAATAACCTCCCGTCCACAGCAGGATGAAACAGAGCAGGACTGCCGGGAGACCGGCGATGATGGAAGTGAGTGCTACTCGGGTTTCATGCCCGATTCTGCGCCTCGGGCCCGGCCGATCTTTTCCATGGAAGAGCATCCCGGTCACAGATTACTCCCGGTGTTCGCCGAATTTCTGAAGTCGCCTGTAGAGAGCGCCGCGGCTGAGTCCCAGGGCCTCTGCCGCCTGGCTGATATTCCCGTCATAGCGTTTCAGCGCCTGCCTGATGAGAAAGGATTCGACCTCTTCGAGGCTCATCTCGTCGAGCCGCGCCGGGCCTCCTCTCTCCGAGCCGAGACCCAGATCCTCCGCACACACCCGGTACGTTCCGGCAAGCAGGACGGCACGTTCGACTGTATGGTCCAATTCCCGTATGTTTCCCGGCCACGGGTGATTCAGCAGCATCTGCATTGCCTCGTCTTCAAATCCTTTGAGCGACTTCCTGTATCGCTGCGCGTGCTGCCTGAGGAAATGCATCGCGAGCAGCGGGATGTCCGATCGGCGGTCGCGCAGCGGCGGCAGGTGGATCTCGATTGTGTTGAGCCTGTAGAGAAGGTCCTGGCGAAATCTCCCTGCCTCGACTTCCTGGTTCAGATCGGCATTCGTCGCACTCAGAATTCTAACGTTTGCGCGTCGAGTCCGCGAACAGCCGACGCGCTCGAATTCCCCGGACTCCAGCACTCGCAGAAGCTTGTTCTGCAGATTCAGCGGCAGGTTGGCGATCTCATCAAGAAACAGGGTCCCGCCGTCAGCCAGTTCAAACCTGCCGACGCGGTCGCTCCGGGCGTCGGTGAACGAACCTTTCACGTGGCCGAAAAGCTCGCTTTCGAATACACCCTCGGACAACCCGCCGGCGTTGACGATAACAAGCGGCTTGGAGCTGCGAAGCGAGATGGAGTGAAGCGTGCGAGCCACGACTTCCTTCCCCGTCCCGTGTTCTCCCATGATAAGGACATTTGCGTCCGAAGGGCCTATCCGCGAGATGAGGTCGAGCACGGGTTGCATGACTGCCGATGAGGCAATCATCCTTGGACGTTCCTGCTCTCTTAGCAGCCGTGCCTCCGCCTCGAGCCGCTCTCCCTTGCGCAAGGCTCTGCCCAACTCGAGCTGCGTACGGAGGATTGTCAGCAGTCGCGTGTTGTCCCATGGCTTCTGGACGAAATCGCGGGCCCCGTGCTGCATGGCTTCCACGGCGAGCTCGACGCTTCCCCAGGCCGTCATGACGATTACCGGCAGCATGCTGTCCAAAATCTGGATTTGTTTGAGCAGGTCGAGCCCTTCCTTGCCCGAAGTGGTGTCCCTGGCGTAGTTCAAGTCCATCAAAACAACATCGTAATCGGCGGTCTGCAGTGCCTGGAGTATGCCGGAAGGTGAAGTTGCGGTATCAATCCTGTAGCCTTCGTTCTTGAGCAGCATCCTCAACGCCTCGAGTACGTCAGGCTGGTCATCGGCTATCAGGATGTATGCGGCAGTGTCGTCTTTCATTTCGGCCAAAAACTGAACAGATCCCGTCGGCGAGCTTTATGATTGTCCGACCGCGGCGGTATGTTCATCGACGATGCAGCCGTCGAAGAGATGAACCGTGCGCTCGGCGAATTCTGCATACCTCGGATCATGAGTGACCATACAGATCGTGGCGCCCTGTTTGTGCAGATCCGCCATCAGCGCCATGACAGCCTCGCCATTCTTGGAATCGAGATTTCCCGTGGGTTCGTCCGCCAGCAGAATCAGAGGATTCCCTCCCAGCGCCCGTGCTACTGCGACGCGCTGCTGTTGCCCGCCGGAGAGCTGACTGGGAAGATGCTTCGCCCTGTGCGCCATCCCGACTCTCTCAAGCGCCTCGTTTACCCGTGCGTTGCGTTCTTTCGTTCCCATGCCGCGGTAAGTGAGGGGGAGCTCCACGTTTTCGTACACGGTCAAATCGCCGATCAGGTTGAAGCTTTGAAAGATGAAGCCGATCTCCCGGTTTCTGATCCGGGCCCGCTCCGAGTGCTTCAGGCTGTCGACAGCTCTTCCGTTGAGGAGGTAGGTTCCTTCGGTCGGAGTATCGAGCAGCCCCAGGATCGACAGTAGTGTTGATTTGCCGCATCCGGAGGGGCCTGCGATGGAGACGTACTCCCCCGGCTTGATGTCGAGTGTGATTCTGGACAGGGCATGCGTTTCAATGTCGTCGGTATAAAAGATCTTGCTTATGTTCTCGAGATGAATCAGAGGCTGGCCACTGATTGTCATGGATTCTCCTTTTACCGGAATGAAATGCGATCGAACCCGTCGTGCGCGCTCATATCGGACAGGATCACCTGGTCGCCGGGTTCCAGTCCTTCCTTTACTTCAATAATACTTACTGAGCTGCGGCCCAGTCTCACCGAAACTCGCTTTGCTTCCTTACCCTGCCCGTCCAGCTTGAAAAGGCTGATCAGGCTGTCCTGTTGTCCCTGCACAGGATGGCCCACGTAAACTACGTCTTCGAGCTTCTCCAGGACTACAGTTCCGTCGACACTCAGCTCAGGCCTCGCGCCTTTCGGCAGGGCATCGTTCAGCCTGACGTCAACCGTCACTGTGCCTTCCTTCACGGCCGGGTCTATGCGCGATACAGTGCCGGGGATGATGCCGTTGCGTGTATCAATCGAGACTTGCTGGCCGATCTGGATATCTTTGGCCTGTGTCTCGGGGATGTTCAGCTCCGCCTTGAGCTTCGCAGGATTCGCGACCCGGGCCAGGTTCGTTCCCTGCCCGACCCTTTGCCCCACATCTACCTGAATCAGCTGGAGCACGCCCTCGACTCCGGCCTTAACCTTGAGCTGGTCGAGAAGGCTCTTCTTGAGCCTGTACACCGCCTCCCGCTGGCTGATCCTGGTGCGTCGTTCCGCAAGTTGCGCAGCAATTGATTCCAGGTCTTTTTCCAGACGCTGCCTTTCCAGCTTCAACCGATTTGCCAGTTGCTGAGCGTTGGCCTTATCCTGCTTCAGGTCAAGCGCCGAGACAAGCCCGTCCTTGGCCAGTTCCGATCGCGCCTCAAAACGGAGGAGCGCCAGTTCGTGATCGGATTCGTACTTCGCCAGTTCTGCCGCCTGGGTCAGCTGCTGACTCTCGAGCCTCACTTTCAGATCCTCATAGGAGCTTTGTTCAGCTTTCCAGTCCCACTCGGCACTCAGGGTTTCCTGTTCGAGCTGCGGGTTGCTCAGTTCGAGCAGAACCGTGTCGGGCATGACACGGGCTCCCGGTTCCAGCAGGATTCTTTCAACTCTTCCCTCCGTAACTGCAGGGACCCAGCGGATTTCCTCCGGAACCAGCTTGCCCAGCCCTCTCACCTGGCGCAGCATCGGGCCTCGCTTCACCGTGTCAGTCCAGACTGTTGCCCGATCCACCACAGGAGCCGCGGGTTCGAGCCGGGACACATACCAGCTGATTGCGCCGATCACACCAAGAGCAACGAGCCCGATAATGGTCCGACGGATCAGGCGCACACGCGCCTGAGACTTTCGAGGGATATCCACACCAACCTCTCTCCAATTTCTGTTCTTCTGACTGTCGCCTGAGCTTGAGCAATTATCGGGCCGGTCGGTGGCAAACGCAAATACATTGTGTGTTCAACGGTTTGTGGATCAGAGGAAACGGAGTGCGGGCGCAGCCTGTCCATTTCCGGACAGTTGGGTTTCGATTCTGGACACCCACTGGCTGCCTGGCCAAGCGGATCCGGTTTGGAAGGGGGAATGCCGAAGCGCCGCAGATCAGCAGATTACCGGGAAGGCTCTGCCGGCAATCTGCTTGATCTGCGGCCGGGGGGGGCTATTCGGACAGTTGTGCCACTGGCTGTTTCTTCGGAGCCAGACCCAGATCTGGTACTCCCGAGGGTCGAGCCTTGTAACTCCACCCTGTGACCAGCCCCAGCATGAAGTACGCCAGCGCCACGACCCCGACAATGAATATCGTGTCGCCGACGATTCTCATCCAGCGCAGGGTTTCAAGCCAGGGTTGCTGGAGGAATTCGGCGCTGCGGGCAAACCAGAAGCCGGTATCGGCGCTGGTCCATGCCTGTGCGAGACCGATCGGAAGCAGGCTCAGAACCACCATCAGGGCAAGTCCGATGTTGGTTCCCCAGAACGCAATGGCAATGGGCCGTTCATTCCAGGTACGGCCTCTCGTGAGGAAGCGTGCGACCATCAGGACCAGCCCAAGTGACAGCAGTCCGTACACTCCGTAAAGAGCGGTGTGGCCGTGCACCGGGGTAGTATTCAATCCCTGCATGTAATAGAGGGCGATCGGCGGGTTGATCAGGAAGCCGAACAGTCCGGCGCCGATCATGTTCCAGAAGGCCACCCCGACAAAAAAGCGGATCGGCCAGCGGTACTTCTCCATCCAGGGCGCTGCAAAACGTTTGCGACTGGTTTTGTACGCTTCAAATCCGATCAGGACCAGGGGAATAACTTCCAGCGCGCTGAATACTGACCCGATGGCCATGATCGAAGTCGGAGTGCCGCTGAAATAGAGGTGATGGAAAGTACCAGGAATGCCTCCAAAGAGGAAGAGAGCGCTTGATGCTATAACGGCGTTGGCCGCATGCGTCTTGTTCACCAGTCCCAGGCGGGCAAAGATGAACGCAAGCGCTGCTGTCGCGAAGACTTCGAAGAAGCCCTCTACCCAGAGATGAACTACCCACCAGCGCCAGTATTCCATTACCGACAAATGGGTTCGGGCGGAAAAGAAGAAGCCGGCCGCATACATCAGGCCGATGGCCGTGCTTGCGGCGGCGAACATCACGACAAGCGGCTTTGCCTCATCACGCTTCTTCAAGGCCGGCCCAAGTCCTCGAAGCATGAGCCCGAGCCAGAGCAAAAGCCCGACGAACAGCGCTATCTGCCATCCTCTTCCGAGATCGACATATTCATACCCTTGGTGTCCGAACCAGAAGCTTGCGTCAAGTCCGAGTTGCTGATGAACGGAGAAGTACTCTCCGGCGAGCGATCCGCCTGCGACCAGCAGGAGTGCGCCGAACAGCAGGTTGACTCCCAGTCTCTGGAACCTTGGTTCACGTCCGCCTACCGCAGGAGCCAGAAACAGTCCTGCCGCCAAGAAGGCGGTTGCGATCCAGAAGATGCCCGTCTGGATGTGCCATGTTCTGGAGAGCACGTAGGGTATCCATTCCGAAAGTGGAAACCCGAAAAATGCCTGTCCTTCCACCGTGTAGTGAGCAGTTAAGGCGCCGAGTCCGACCTGAACCGTGAAAAGGGCGATCACGACCCCCAGATACTTCCCTACCGCCCGCATCGATGGCGTGATCGTAATTCCGCTGAGGGGATCTGTGTCGGGAGGCTGAACCTCCGGTTCTTTATCCGGACGGAAAGCCATGTGCCACACCAGAAGTCCGATTCCCGTCAGGAGAAAGACAACGCTGATAATCGACCACAGTACCGTGGAGCCGGTCGGGCGATTGTCGATCAGAGGTTCGTGAGGCCAGTTGTTGGTATACGTAGCCGCTGACCCGGGGCGGTTTGTGGAGCATGCCCAGCTGGTCCAGAAAAAGAACGCCGAGAGCTTACTCAAACGCTCCCGGTCAGGGACCGTTACTTCCCGCATTGCATACGCCTCTCTCAACCCTTGAAGGTGAGGGGCGCCACCGAATAGATCCTCGTAGTGCCTTGCGGTCTGCCGGATCGCCTCCAGACGATCGGGGGAGATCGTCACGGTTTCCGTCTGCCGGTCATATGTATTGGTGCGGAGCTCCTGGCGCAGCCGTTCCCGCAGTGCGGCTCTCCCTTCGGCCGGCATTGACTCAAAACTCGCGTAGCCCTCGCGTTTTGCCCAGAGGTTAAGCAGCGCTACCGATTCCCGGTGCAGCCAGTCGGCAGACCAGTCCGGAGCCTGGTAGGCGCCATGACCCCAGATTGTGCCGAGCTGCTGACCTCCGGTCGACTGCCATACCTGCTGCCCTGTAAGGATATCGTCCTTGGTGAACACGAGTGTCCCGTCCGAGACTGCCACGCGCTCAGGAATAGGAGGTGCCTTGCGATAGACCTCCTTGCCAAAAAATCCCAAAATGAAGAATGCAATCGCAACCGTACCGACCAGAATCCACCAGTTTTGCCGAGTCGCTTTCATAGAGTGTCTTTTCTCCTTTCAGCCGCCAGAGTGCTCAAAAAGATGTCTCTACCCACATGTGTGTACATCCAGGCCTTGGCACATACCGTGCCAAGGCATAAGTAAAGGTATGGCAAAGACTTAGAGTGCGACGTTGTGCGAAGGGCAACTTAAACACGTTGCCTGTATGACAACTCATGTTGTAAATCAGGCAACGCACTCAAATTTTAGATTGCAGAGAGTTTAATGCTGGTGGGGATCACATGGTGAGCCGTGGCGTTCGAGCCAGTCGAGCAGCGACCGGATGCTTGCGGTTGCGAGTCCGAGGCAGGTGTCGGCGCATCCATAATAGAGGTTGATTGTGTCCCCATCGGGAGCGATGGTGTAGCCGCAGGGAAAAACGACATTGGCAACATCTCCCTGGCGTTCATAGGGTTCTTCCGGGGTAAAGATCCAGCTGTCGCTGCGTAGCAGGCATCGTTCCGGAATGTCAGCATCGAGCAGTGCGAGACCCAGCCGATACAGACAGCCGGCGGCCGATTGCCTGACTCCGTGGTAAATCAGGAGCCATCCCTTCGATGTCTCGATTGGGGGAGGGGAGAGGCCGATCTTGTTGGCATCCCACCAGGCGCCCTCGCGTGCGCGCATGACAAGTCTGTGACTCCCCCAATGGCGGAGATCAGGAGAATAGGATATCCAGATGTTTGCTCCCTGCCATGAACTAACGGGTCGATGGATTAAAGCCCAGTGACCTGACACGCGCCTGGGGAGCAGTGCGGCGTCTTTGTCTTCAGGGGGCATAATCACGCCGTATCGTTCGAAAGAGCGGAAATCCCGGGTAACGGCAAGCGACACGCCGGGCCCACCCCTCGAGAACGAAGTGAAGGCGATGACATGGCTGTCCAGCTCGGGAACGTAGGTGATTCGCGGATCCTCGATTCCCCACAGTTCCTCTGGATGGTTCAACGGATCGGGCTTTAGGGTCGGCAATTCATCGATCACCCAGCCGTCGATGCCATTCAGTGACCGGGCCGCACACAAATGTGAGATGCCGCTCCGCTCTTCGACCCGGCAGAGAAGCAGAGTGGATCCGTCCGCCAGGAGTGTGGCGCCGGCATTGAAGACGGAGTTGATGGGATACGGCCAATCCTCAGGCCGGAGAATAGGGTTTTTTTCGTGCCTTCGAATCAGTATTTCGTGCTTTCCAGCTGAATTCATACTAAGACTCGATAATGTTTCCCGACTGACGCATTTCTTCCAAAGCTATCATGAAACTGAGGGTGGACTCGGCGCCTTCGTTCTGGTTGATCCGGTCAGGATGGAGCCCGTCACGACATCCTCCGGTCGCCGGATCATAAAGCGGGAGCCCAAGGTCATTTCGTCCCAGGAACCACTCAAATGCTTTCTGGGATTCCCTGAGCCACCAGTCCTCCCGCGTGGTACGCCACGCCTCGAGACATGCCGATACCGTGGCGTGCGCTTCTACCGGCTGCTGGTCAAAGCGGGCCCGTTCCCCTCCACGCACGTAAAACCCATTGGAGCCGATGGGAACGAAATGACCGCTGTCAGCGCTCTGCACTTCCGTAAGCCATCGAAGCGTTTCAAGCCCTGCATCCACGAGATCCTGCCGGGTCATGGACCGGCCGGAGACCAGGAGGGCTTGCGATAATCTGGCATTACAGTATGACAGGATGTTTTCGAACCATCGCCAGTCCCTGGCGCAGGTTGAGCGGTAGCAAGCCATCAGTTTTTCCGAAAGCTCTTCCCGGATGCTCTGCGCCGCCCTGTCTCCCGAGAAGCATTTCAGATACTCGTTGAGGCCGAGCAGTGCATAGGCCCATGCCCGTGGACTCGTGAAGCCGCGCAGCGCCGGAAGCGCCAGATCGAACAGAATGGCACCGGAACCGCGCAGGCCCGGGTCCTGCGAGCGGTTCAGGAGGGTCCCGAGGGCCCATAACGAGCGCCCGTGGCAATCTTCGGATCCGAGTTCATCCAGCCAACAGCGTGTGTAGGACAGTTTGTTCCGGAATCTCTTCTTCTCCCGATTGAACGCGTGCCAGAGGAATGCGAGATAGGAGTGGGTCTTCGGCAAACTCATTCCCGCCTGTTCGAGGAGCGCGGCCAGAATAAGGGCGCGTGCGTTGTCGTCGGTCGTGTATCCCTCATCGAAACACGGATGGGTGAAGATTGCATGTTGCAGCAATCCGGTATCGTCAGTCATATGCTGCAGATGATCGGACTCCAGCGCCGGCAGTTCGGCGGTCCGCTGTTTGAGTGGGATGGCGGAGAATGCGGGTTGCGGATGCTGCCTTCTTTCATCCCATGCTCGTTCGAAGGTGCGGACATAAAGGCGCGCCACATTGGACCAGACCATTTGCCGTCCCATCAGAAAAGCCCTCTTGCGCATCGCATGACGTTCGGACTCGTCTTCGAGCAGCCTCGTTATTCCGTTGGATATTGCATCCGGGTCGGCGAAAGGAATCAGCACTCCGCGGCCATCCGCCAGAAGTTCTTTTGCATACCAGTAAGGCGTGGAGATAACGGCTTTCCCTGCGCCTGTCGAATATGCCAATGTCCCTGACACAATCTGGGCCGGATTCAGATACGGAGTGATATAAATGTCGGCTGCACCGATAAACTCTACCAGCTCCTGCAGACTCACGAACCGGTTTTGAAAGATGACGCTCTGGTCGACGCAGAGGCTGCGCGCCAGCCGCTCGAGTGACAGGCGGTAGGACTCACCTTCATGGAGTTTGACATGCGGATGAGTCGCTCCGAGTACGATGTATACAACTCCCGGAAAACGTTCGAGCACCGCAGGAAGGGCCCTGATGACGTGTTCGATTCCCTTGTTCGGAGATAGCAGGCCGAAGGTCAGCAGTACGGTCTTACCCTCCAGGCCGAACTGGTCTTTATAGAAGTTTGGATCCACGAAGGCCACATCGGGTATCCCGTGCGGGATCAGGTCGATCTTGTTTTCAGGAATTCCATAGATTTCGCGCAAAAATTCGATTCCGTGCGAACTCATCACGACGATGCGGTCGGAAATCCGGGCCACTTCTTCAAGGACACGCCTCTGGTTGGGGTCCGGTTCCGTGAGAATCGTATGCAGCGTCGTAATCACCGGCATCCGCAATTCGCGTAGGAGAGCCAGGATGTGGCTCCCGGCCGGCCCGCCGAATATCCCGTACTCGTGCTGGAGGCAGACGAGGTCGATATGGTTCATGTTCAGGAAGTCGGCTGCATTCTTGTACGATGACAAATCGTTATGATCCAGTTCGAAGCGGACTCTGGGAGGATAGCTGTATCCCTCCGGCGTGTCGTTGATCGGTACTGCATAACAGGTCATATCAGGAAATCCGGCCGCGAGCGCCTCGCACAGATCAGTCGTGAAGGTGGCTATGCCGCACCTGCGTGGAAGATAGTTGCCGATGACTGCAATGCGTTTTGATCTGTTGTTTCCTGTTTTCGTCATCAAGACCTCACATATGCAAAGCACGGCCCGGGCGGCATACCGCCGCCCGGCCGTCAGGCCAACGTGACCCGCCAGGTCACTTCTTAACAATTTTTTTAAAGTTGGTTATGGCTTGAATTTCACCGTTCTCGTTTTGAGTACAGGTGACTACGGCTTTGTCGCCCGGTTTGAGATTGCGTATGTAGCGTGCTGCCTTCTTTTCAGCGGTGACAGTTTTGTCCTCCCCGTTTTCATCCCTGATGGTTATTTTCTTTCCCATCGGGTCGACGGCAACCACTTCAGCTGTAAGCTTCTGGGTGGAAGGTTTCGCCGGAGCCATGACTGTTCCGCTCAGGATCAGTACAGAAAGCAGAAGCGCCAGTTTTCTCATAGAGTTCCTCCCTTTCTCAGAATTGGAAGCCGACTAACTACATAATACGTCGACAGAATTTGTCAAACCGGTTGAACTCCCCGTCCGAGGTTGTATAGTTAACAACATCGTTGAGCTATGGAACTGGGAAATGGAAGCGTTGATTGATATTGCGAAGGACCTTACTGCATCGCTGGCGGCGGAGGACCGCTATGCGAGGCTGTTGGCTGCAGTAACCCGGCTGATCCCCTGCGATGCTGCATGCCTGCTTCGTCTCGAGGACGGGTATCTGGTCCCGCTTGCCGGCAGAGGGCTCGTGCAGGAGGCGCTGGTCCGTCGTTTCAGTCGCAGGGAGCAGCCGCGCCTTGATGTAATCCTGAATTCGCCGGAGCCGGTCCTGTTTCCGGCCGACAGTCAGCTTTCCGATCCATTTGACGGGTTGCTGATCTCAGATCCTGGAGGATCGCAGAAGGTGCATGCCTGTCTTGGCTGCCGTCTCGTTCAGGGCGAGCGGGTAGTCGGGGCCCTGACTGCGGATGCCCTGGCGCCTCACGCGTTTGATGCTCTGGACATGCAGGTTGTGGCGGCGCTTGGAGCTTTGGCCGGGGCTGCGATCCATACGACATTGCTTATCGAGGCGCTTGAGCGCACGGCCGAACGGCGCGGCCAGGTCGCTCGGGAGCTTGTCAGGAACGCCTCCGGCGCGGAACGCGGACTGATAATCGGAAACAGCTCGTCCATACGAAGGCTGATGGAGGAAATCCAGGTTGTGGCGCGTTCAGACCTGCCGGTGCTGATCACGGGAGAGACCGGGTCGGGGAAAGAACTGATTGCGCGTCACATTCATTCGAGTTCGGCGCGAAACCAGGAGGCGCTGATTCAGGTAAACTGTGCGGCTCTGCCCGAATCGATTGCCGAAAGTGAGTTGTTCGGCCATGTGGCAGGGGCGTTCACGGGCGCAATGCGGGACCGTGCGGGGAAATTCGAGATCGCACATGGAGGGACGCTGTTTCTTGATGAAATCGGAGAGCTGCCGATGACCATCCAGCCGAAGCTCCTCCGTGTGCTGCAATACGGCGAGATACAGCGCGTCGGGTCCGATCGCTCGATCCGGGTGGACGTGAGGCTGATCGCGGCGACCAACCGTGATCTCAAGGCGGAGATCGAGGCCGGGCGTTTTCGTGTCGATCTGTACCACCGGCTGGCTGTCTATCCGATCCATGCTCCTGCGCTGCGCGAGCGGCGTGAGGACATTCCCCTGATTGCCGCCCACATTCTCGAGAGCTGGCGCCAGCGTCTTGGACTTGGACCGCTGCGGCTGTCCGATGATGCCCGCGAGCGTCTTGTTGCGACGGAATGGCCCGGCAACGTCCGGGAGCTTGAAAATGTCATCAGCAGAGGTGTCCTGAGGGCTTCACAGCGGGCAGGCGAGAGAGGTGTCGGGGTGCTGGTCGAAGTACGTGATCTTGACCTGCCGCAGGTGATAACAGTGGAGCAGGCGGGAATGGCGGAAACCGAACCGGCCGAGGCGCCCCGGCAGACGCTGGCAGACAGCGTCATGGCCTTCCAGCGCCGCAGGATCTCGGACGCCGTAGCGCGCAATCACGGCAACTGGGCCGCCGCAGCGCGGGAGCTGGGACTGCACAGGAGCAATCTTCATCATCTGGCCACCCGCCTGGGCCTGAGACCCGCATCCAGAAAGGCTCTGAGACATAGATAGACTTACACTATTGCAGCGCGATAATCATTTTGTCTTCCGAGCAAGGCAAGAACCTCAAACATGACAAACGCTGAATTCGATCTTGCAGAACAGTTTGCCCTGTATACCAGGAAAAACTGTTTCATTACCGGGAAAGCTGGGACGGGCAAGACGACCCTGCTGAAACGGATCGTCGGAGAGACGCAGAAGAACGCAGTTGTCGTCGCTCCCACGGGCGTGGCCGCGATAAATGCAGGCGGCGTAACGATTCATTCCATGTTCGGACTGCCGCTCACCTGTTTCCTCCCGACAGATGACTTCGTGCATCAGAAGCCGGCGACCAACCGCAGAGAACTGCTGGAGCACCACATGCATTTCCGTAAGGACAAGCTTCGTGTGTTCCAGGAACTGGAGCTTCTCATAATCGACGAGGTGAGCATGGTACGGAGCGATGTGCTCGATGCCGTGGACTTCGTCCTGCGTACTGTCCGGCGGAACAGGAAGCCTTTCGGCGACGTGCAGGTGCTGTTGTTTGGAGATATGCACCAGCTGCCGCCGGTTGCGAAGGAGCCGGAGTGGGGCTTGATGAAGTCCTACTACCGCAGCCCCTACTTCTTCGATTCACTCGTCTGGCCGCAGTTGGATGCCGCCGAAATCGAACTGAAGACGATCTACCGCCAGAGCGATGCCCGCTTCCTGACGCTGCTGAGCCACATCCGCGAACGCAGGATGGATGCGGAGGATTTCGAGAGACTGCGCGAGCGTTACAATCCCGGATTCAATGGAGCCCGTGAGGGGTATGTTCTTCTCTCTACGCATAACTACAGGGCCGATAGCGTGAATGAGTCGGAGCTGGCGAGACTGCCCGGCAGGCTCAGTTCATTCGAAGCGGAGATTGAAGGGGAGTTTCCCGAAAACATGTATCCCTGCGACAGATTGCTGCGGCTGAAAGTCGGGGCGCAGGTGATGTTCATCCGGAACGACACCGAGCAGGGAAGATATTACAACGGCAAACAGGCGGAGGTGAAAGGGATCGACGGAGACCGGATCACGGTCACATTCAGCGACAGCGGGCGCGACTATCTGCTGCGCCGGGAAAAATGGGAGAACGTCGAGTACAGCATTGATGAGGAAACCGGCGAACTGGTCAGGGATGAGATCGGTTTTTTCAGCCAGCTCCCATTGCGGCTGGCGTGGGCGATCACGATCCACAAGAGCCAGGGACTTACCTTCGATAGGGTCATCGTCGACGCCGGCCGGTCGTTTGCAGCCGGCCAGGTGTATGTCGCTCTCAGCCGCTGCAGATCCCTGGAAGGAATCGTGCTGCATTCTCTGATTACTCCGGCCGTTCTGCATGATGATCAGCGAATCAGTGAATTCAGCTCTTCAAACAAGAGGACCGAGAACCTGCAGGAGTCACTTGTGCTGGAAAAGCGCCAGTACGCCAGGTACCTGCTGCTTCGGCTGTTTACCTTCTCCAGTCTCCAACAGCACCTTCCGGCGTGGCTGGAACTGATCAACAAGAAAGACATTCCCGACAAGGATGGAGCCCTTGCCCTGCACGCCCGGATAAGCGGTCAGCTCGACGAGATCAGCTCCACTGCCGGAAGATTTCAGAACCAGCTTCAGCGCATCATGGCCGCGATGGAGAAAGATCCTGCGCACCTTGCCCTTCTGAGGGAGCGTTGTGCAAAGGCGATAGAGCATTTCACAGGCCGGATTGCCACCGGGATCATCGATCCGGTGACCGACCATATCAATCTGCTCGCCTACAAGAAGAAGATGAAGCGCTACCTGCACCAGGTGCAGCTTGTCCAGAACGCGTGCTGGGCAAAGATCGAACAGCTATACAAGGCCCGCTTCATGGACGAACAGTTGTACAGTGGCGGCGTAGTGCACAAGAGAGAAGACTCTCATCGCGTCGTGAGCTCTGCCACATCCGGCAGGAAGGAAAAGGGGGGCACCTACCGTGATACCCTCGCCCTGCATAGACAGGGGAAGAGCATGGATGAGATTGCCTCTATCCGGGGGCTCACGTTGAGCACCATAATTGATCATGTCTCCAGGCTGATCCTGCAGGGGGAGATCGAAGTGAGAGATATCCTTCCTGCTGAAACCATCAACGCCATTATGGCGTTCCTCAAGGAGCAGGATAAGGGGAATGCCGGCCTTACGGAAATCCGGATCGCGCTGGACAACAGATACGAGTTTGCAGATATAAAACTGGTCAGAAGCCATTTCCAGCGCGTGGCCGTAAAGAATCCCGAAGCCGGCAAAAGTGCTTTCGCAGCAGAATAAAGATTCCTGTTGTACATGGAACTGAAACGGAAACCGTCAGTGAACGTATTCAGATGCTTCACGAAACCATAATCCTACTTTTGACATCGGGAACTTGATCACGACCATGACTGAGACCCAGACAGCGCCGCCTGCCGTTGAAAACTTCTTTTGTCCGATAGGAACTGAATTGATTATCCAGTTTGAAGGAGATGCCGCCCAGCTGAGGAGCTCACTGGTTGGTCTGGAGAATGGGCAGTTTCTCATCATCAAAGCTCCCAAAGCTCCGGGACTGCAACCGCTGCTCATGATAGACAAGCCCGTCAAGGCCATCTTCCTGCACAAGGGAACGGTCTTCGGCTTCATGTCGAAAATCCTCCTTTCAATCATGTCTCCGGTTCCGCTGTTTTTCATTGCCTGTCCGGAAAAAATGCAGCGGCACGAACTGAGGCGGAATCTCCGAATGGACTGTTCCCTTCCGGTCGTGCTTCGTGACAAGGGCAGGGAACATAATGGCATCATCATGGACCTGAGGTCCACCGGATGCCGTGTGACGATCGCCGTTGATCCCGGAAGCCCCACTGAGTTCAAAGTGGATGATACAGTGGAACTGACCTGTGAAATGCTCGGCATAGACCGGGAGAAACCCATCCGCGGGATAGTCAGGAATCTGAGCCAGGATGGAAAAAGGACTCACCTGGGGTGCCAGTTCGATACCGCCGATCCCGGCGCACTGGAAGGAATCCAGATATACCTGAGCCAGGTCTCCAATCTGATTTCCTGAGCCTTCAGAACACCTCAAGATAATGACTTGACTCCGGGATTGCGGTTAGGCAATTCTAGTGCCGTTGATTCATCTCGTTTACATCCTGAATTCCTCTTTACTGGCGGAGGTGTTGCCAGTCGACTTCCCGCCACAACAGGTCCATTGGAGAAATGGGTTATGCCCGCAAAAGAGATCTTTGCGAATTGTGATGATGCGGTGGCTGACATTTTCGATGGCGCGGTGATCATGATAGGCGGATTCGGTTCGTTTGGCGGGTTGCCGATCAATCTCATCGTGGCGCTGGCCAGACAGGGTGCAAAGAACCTGACCGTGATAGCAAATCAGGGCGGCGTCGGATTCGAGCTCAGCAAGAGGATTAAACCGGGCGGTTACCAGGACATCGGTGCCCTCTATGAAAAGGGACAGGTGAAGAAGTTCATCGGATCTGTCCCGGCCCTCGGGGGTATGCCTCCGAGTTCCCCTATTGAGACATTGCACCGGGAGGGGAAGGTGGAAATTGAGATGGTTCCGCAAGGAACCCTGGCCGAAAGGATACGGGCAGGAGCAGGCGGTCTTGGCGGCTTTTACACCCCTACCGGCGTCGGCACTCCGGTCGAGATCGGAAAAGAAAAGAAGGTCATCAACGGCAGGGAGTATATTCTCGAACTTCCATTGACCGCTGACTTCGCCCTCATTAAGGCTCATAAAGCAGACACTGCGGGGAACCTGGTGTACAGGGGCACGGCGCGGTGCTTCAATCCCGTAATGGCCATGGCAGCCACCACTACCATTGTGGAGGTGGATGAGATTGTCCCGGCCGGAGCGCTCGATCCGGAGCAGGTTGTCACTCCTCATCTGTTTGTCAGCCGTATCGTGGAGGTGAAAAAATGAGAATACGTCTCGATGAACAAACCATCGCGCTGAGAGTGGCCCGGGAATTCGAAGACGGGATGGTCATCAATCTCGGATACGGCATGCCCGTGCTGTGCGCCAACATGATACCCGAAGGAAAGACCATATATTTTCAGAGTGAAAACGGAGTCCTCGGATACGGCGCCCTGGGGTCGGATGAGGAGAAGGATTACGAGTTGATCAATGCCTGCGATCAGCCTGTTACCCGTGTGCCGGGGATGTGCTTTTTCGATAGTGCCATGTCGTTTGACATGATCCGGGGCGGGCACATTGATCTTGTCGTTCTGGGCGCTTACCAGGTTTCGGAAAAAGGGGACCTGGCCAACTGGGGCCGCCCGGGCAGACCTGCAACGGGCATGGGTGGTGCAATGGATCTTGCCGCGGGCCGAAAGAAGCTTTTCGTTATGATGCTCCACACCACCAAAGAAGAGGGCCACCGTATAGTCAGAGAATGCAGTTTTCCTCTCACCGCAAGAAACTGCGTCGACAAGATATTCACCGACATCGCGGTAATCGAGGTTGTGATCGGGAAGGGGCTCGTCCTGAAGGAAGTCGCTCCCGGCTGGAATGCCGATGAGGTGCAGGCCCTTACTGAAGCTCCGCTCATCATTGCAGATGACCTGAAGGAAATAGAATTATAAGGAGAAACGGCAATGTCGATTGCGGTCGTGGGAATGCTCGATGAGAGGGAGCCGGCGCTGAAGCTGATCAGGGAACAGATCGAAAGGAGGGGACACAAAACTCTGCTGATCGACATCACTGTAGGAACTGGCGCCATCGTACCTTCCATCAAAGCGGATGTGACTCCTGCCGACCTGGCTGCGCTTGCAGACAAGGATGCCGCCGGAAGTGTGAAGGCTGCGACTTCGATAATGGCCGAGGGGTTGACGAGGAAGATACTCGAGCTGAGCCGGTCCGGAGAGCTCCAGGGAATGATCGCCATCACGGGAATGACGGGGGCTCTCATCTCGCTGGCTGCTATGGAACAACTCCCTTTCGGTATCCCCAAAGTCCTGATTTCGAGCACCACTGCTCAGCCGACCCATGCCGGACAGTTTGCAAATTACTTTGCCGTCAAGGACATCACCGTGATGAACACGGTAGTCGACACTGTCGGGATGAATGCGCTGGTCAGAACGGTTGCACTGAATGGAGCTAATGCGATCTGCGGAATGGTGGAAAGCGAGCTCCCTCCGCTGGAAGGAGCAAGACCCGCGATTGCCATAACCGAATTCGGTTTCTGTGACAAGGGCGCTCACTATATCCGTGAGCTGCTCGAAGAACGGTACGACCTGGTTTCGTTTCATGCCACCGGCCTGGGTGACAAGGCCCTGCTGGACCTTGTGCCCCGAGGCATTTTTCAGGCCTTCATCGACCTGGTTCCCGGAGCCTTCAGCGAGTATCTTCTGGGAGGGAACCGGGGCATTGCGGGACCGGACCGTCTGAACGTCGCTTCGAAGCTGTCGATCCCTTACGTGTTCTGTCCCGGAGGTTTCGACCTGATAAGTTGCGGACCCATAGAGAGGAAAAACGGAAACGACCCTCTCTGGACCTCCAGAAAGCTCGCAGAGAGGAAGCTCTACCTGCAGGACTCTTACCGGGTACAGGCGAGAATGAATCCTGAGGAGGCTGAATACGTCGGACTTTCTGCAGCGGACAGATTGAATCAATACATTGATAAGGAACGGGTCAAGGTAGTGATTCCGTTGAGCGGCTTTTCTTCTCTCGGGATCGAAGGTGGGCCGCTCCACGATACGATCTCCGACAAAGCATTCCGGGTTGCTCTCACGGGACGGCTTGATCCCGCCATCGAAACCGTTGAAGTAGATGCCGACATTAACAGCCCGGTGTTTGCGAGGGCCGTAGCGGATGCCCTGTTGCGTGCGTTTTCCCGGAGGTGCGTCGCAGAATGACCAGGATTGAATTTGTCGATCAGACCATCCGTGATGCTCAGCAGAGCCTCTGGGGACTGATGATGCGGACCGACCACATCGCCCCGATCGCGGAAACGATGGACAAGGTTGGATATCGGGCGATTGCCACTGTTGGGTCGCAGGCATTCACCGTCCAGGTGCGCAATCATGGGGAAGATCCGTGGGAGAGGATCAGGCTCCTTTCCAGGCTGATGCCGAACACCGTCCTGCGCGGCTCTTATCAGACTGCAAGCCTTTCCGCGTTCGACCTGAGCACCCCTCGGGACATCATTTCGCTCTGGATCAAACGGTCGGTAAAAAACGGCATCAAGAGCTTCTGGATATGCGACTACCAGGAGAACATGGACAGGTTCCGGTATTTCGCCCGGATTGCGAAGGGAGAAGGAGCCGAAGTTGTAACCGCCCTGATGTATACCGCCAGTCCTGCGCACAGCAATGAGCACTGGGCGGAGAAGACGAGGTTGATAGCATCGGCGAAGGAATGGACCGACCGGATCATGATCGAAGATGCGTCGGGCGTCCTGACTCCCGATCGCACCCGCGAACTGATTGAAATCGTTCAGCGGAATTGCGAGGGAATCCCGCTGGAGTTCCACGGTCACTGCAACTCGGGACTTGCACCTCTTTGTTATCTGGAAGCCATCAAGGCGGGCGTCACAACCGTTCACACCGCTGTTGCTCCCCTTGCCAACGGTACATCGCTCCCGTCGACACAGAACGTTTTGAGGAACGCGCGCCGGCTCGGCTATACCTGCGACCTTGATGAGGATGCTCTGGCTGCCGTCTCCGAGCATTTCCGGAAAGTTGCGGAACAGGAAGGATTACCACTGGGTGCTCCGCGGGAGTACGATGTGTTTCATTTTGAGCACCAGGTTCCGGGCGGAATGATGACAAACCTGACGCGGCAGCTCAGGGAACTACGAATGGAGCATCGTCTCGACGAGATCCTGAATGAGACCATCGATGTGCGCAGGGAACTTGGCTACCCGGTGATGGCGACGCCATATTCCCAGATCGTCGGAAGCCAGGCCATGGAGAACGTCGTGTCCGGCGCGCGGTACAGAAAAGTAACCGATGAAGTGATCAAGTATGCGCTGGAGTACTACGGCAAGCCGGTTATTCCCCTGGATGAGAATCTGATGGACCGGATAATGAGCCTGCCGAGGACCCGGGAATTTCTCAACTGGAAACCGGAAGGATATTTGAAATCCGTCGATCAGCTGCGTCAGGAAATCGGTCCGGAACTCTCTGATGACGATCTCCTGCTCAAAGTCCTGATTCCCGGGAAGCCGGTGAAGCAGACGCAATCAGGCAGGCCCGCCGTCAGGCAGGCTCCTTCGCCGCCGGTAGTCAGTCAGGAGTTTCGCGGCGGATTCAGGGTGGAGGTGGACGGAGAAGTCTTCAACGTCACGATCTCGCCTCTCGGGGATGAAACCGTTTTCACGGCCACGGAAGGACAGGAATCGATCAAGAAACCGATCGAGCTGCCAAAGGGGGCGATCACCTGCGGGATGGCGGGCCTGGTACTGTCGATCGATGTCAGAGTCGGTGACCGTGTGGCCGAAGGTGATCCGGTTGCGTTGCTGGAAGCGATGAAGATGAGGAGGCAGGTAGTTTCGCCGTACGCAGGCGTGGTAAAGGAAATCAGATCAAAAGAGGGCGAAGTCGTGGATCCCGACGATGTTCTGATGCTGGTGGAATGACATGTTCGAGAAAATCCTCGTTGCGAATCGTGGCGAGATAGCCGTCAGGGTGATGAGAGCCTGTCGTGAGATGGGGATTCGCACGGTGGCCGTCTATTCCGAAGCAGACAGGGGATCGTTATTCGCCCGGTACGCGGACGAAGCGCATCTGATCGGTCCTGCGCCGGCTTCAAGGAGCTACCTGGATATCGACGCAATCATCAGGACCGCCATAGAAAGCGGCGCCGACGCGATCCATCCCGGTTATGGATTCCTGGCTGAGAATCCACGCTTCGCCGCAGCCTGTGAAGCGGAAGGAATCAGGTTTATCGGCCCCTCGGCGGGAGTGCTCGAACTGGTGGGGGACAAAGTGGCCGCCCGCCGTGCAATGGTCGAGGCGGGCGTTCCGGTCGTCCCCGGTGCAAACGAGTCCGTAGCGGATCCTGACCGCGCCCGTGAAATCGCCCGCGCAATCGGTTTCCCTGTCATGATAAAGCCTGCCGGCGGCGGCGGCGGAATCGGAATGACGATTGTAGAAGATGAAGCAAGCCTGTCGAATGCGCTGAAATCCGCGCGCTCGATTGCTGACACTGCCTTCGGAATCGCCGACGTCTATATCGAAAAGTATCTGCATAATCCCCGCCATATCGAAATCCAGATTCTCGGGGACAGCGAAGGAAATATTATTCATTTGGGGGAGCGCGAATGCTCGATTCAGCGCAGGCATCAGAAGCTGATCGAGGAGTCGCCTTCGACAGCCCTCACTTCGGAACTGCGCGCAGCGATGGGATCGGTCGCGGTGGATGCAGCCAGACGTGTCGGATATCAGGGCGCGGGAACCGTGGAGTTCCTGTTTTCCGAGCAGAAATTTTATTTCCTTGAAGTGAATGCAAGAATTCAGGTGGAACACCCGGTTACCGAGATGGTGACCGGAATCGACATAGTCAAAGAACAGATAGGTATCGACTTCGGGCTTCCATTGAGTGTCCGACAGCACGACATCAGGATCAGCGGGAGCGCTATCGAATGCCGTATCAATGCCGAGGATCCGTTCGGAGGTTTCGTTCCGGCGCCGGGAAGAATCAGAGGATATCATCCTCCCGCCGGGCCCGGGATTCGCGTGGACAGCGGCGTCTGCAGCTCAGGGAGCGTGTCTCCCTATTATGATCCGATGGTGGCGAAACTCATCGTCTGGGGAAGAGATCGCGATGAATCCATCGGCAGGATGCAGCGGGCGCTCCAGGAATACATAATCACCGGGATCAGGACAAACATTCCATTCCACCGAGCCGTGATGGAGAACAGACGGTTCGCCGCAGGTGAACTCGGGACTCACTTCATAGAAGAAGAGACGCATCTGGTGGAAGAGATGAAGAAGATTACCGAACGGGAGAATTCCCTCACGGAAAGATTGTCCAAAGTCGTGGAAGACAAGAAGAGAGTAGCTGCAATTGCGGCCGCGGCGGCGGTTGCCGGAATGCAGGGGAGGGAGTAGGACCGTACAAGCTGGTATCAATCGATTCCGCGCTACCTGTGGCCAGGGCCAGCACATCCATTTGGAGGCAATCATGACTGAGAAGCCGAAGGTGCTGATGGTAGTTACCCTTGATACCAAGGAGGTGGAAGCCCGCTTCGTCCGGCTGTGTCTCGAAGAGCATGGACTTCAGGTCTGGCTCCTGGATGCCAGTGTCCGCCGTATCATTGAAGGGGGCGCCGAGATCGGCCCGGACCAGGTCGCAGGAGCAGCGGGAACGACTATCGCCGACATCCGCTCGCTCAACCACGAGGGGAAAAGCCTTGAAATCATGAAGAAGGGCGCAATCAGATGCGCACAGGAACTCCACTGCCGGGTAGGTTTGAGCGGAATTATTTCGGTGGGTGGCTCGCTGGGGACCGATCTTGGAACTGCCGTGATGCGTGCGTTTCCTCTTGGACTGCCGAAGGTGATGATTTCAACGATGGCTTCGGGCATGACCCGGCCGCTGGTCGGCACCAAAGACATCATGATGATCCCCTCAGTGTGCGATATTGTGGGCCTGAATGCAGTCACCCGGTCAATACTCAGGAACGGCGCCCTTGCGCTCGCGGGAATGGCGGCCGGATACCGGCCCCTGACGGCATCGACAAGACCGCTGGTGGCAATTTCTACACTGGGGGCCACCGAAAGATGCTGCAGCGCCATCCGCCGGGCACTCGAGGAGAAGAACTTTGAAGTGATGGTGTTTCACACCCAGGGAATCGGCGGGGTTGCCATGGATGAAGCCGTGCGGGAGCAGGGGGTCGCTGTCGCCGTGAATCTGTCACTGATTGAAGTCAGCGATTACCTCTGCGACGGCATTTACAGCGGCGGACCCGACAGATGCAAGGCCTCGCTTGAAAAAGGGATTCCGACTGTCTTCGCGCCGGGTAATGTCGACTTCATGGTGGCCGGACCGATCGAAGACGCACAAACCCGTTTCCCCGGAAGGCGCTACCATATTCACAATCCGGAGCTGACTGCGGTGAGGGCGGGAGAAGGTGAATTCAAGCGGCTGGCTGAGCACATGGCCGGACTCATCCGGACGGCAAACGGTCCGGTGGCGTTCTTCGTGCCGCTGCTCGGTTTCTCCGATCACGACAGCGAACGCGGGCATCTGCAGGACAGATCGCTCCCGCCCGTCTTCGCCGAACATCTGAAAAAGGTGATGCCGGAAGGAGTTCCGGTAAAGGTGCTTCCTTGCCACATCAACGATCAGGAGTTTGCAGACAGCATTACAGAGCAGGTGCTCGCATTTCACTTCAGGAAGGGCGAACTGCAGGGAATTGAGTCAGGAGTCTAGGGTTTCCCGATGCCGGTCTTTACACCGGACTGAGCAGTTCTATCAGTTCTTCGCGGGTGAAGATTTTGTTCAGCTGAGGACTGTCGACCTGCACCACAGAATTCATGAGCCGGCGCTTCTTCTCTATTATTGCAGCAATCTTCTCTTCCAGGGTCCCCTCAGTAACCAGTTTGATCACCTGGACTGATCGTTTCTGGCCGATTCGGTGGACACGGTCGGTTGCCTGATCTTCCCTGGCTGCGTTCCACCAGCGGTCGTAATGCAACACGGTGGATGCCGCGACCAGATCGATCCCGGTGCCGCCGGCTTTGAGGCTTCCCAGGAATACGCGGCACTCTGGATCTTCGTTGAAGCGCCTGACGATTTCGCCGCGGTTCCGGCTTGCACCGGTGAGCGAGGCGAATCCGATCCCGAGCGATCCGAGGAGCTTCTCCATCATTGCAATCATCCCCAGATATTGGGTGAAGACCACTATCTTCTGGCCGCTGTCGAGTGTCTCGAAAAGAAGTTCCTGGAAAAGCTCCCACTTGCCCGACTGATACTTCTCGTATGCCCCTATGCGGTTCAGAACAAGTGCCGGGTGGTCGCAGATCTGTTTGAGCAAATTGAGCAGGGCAAAGATATGTATGTACGGCAATTGTTTCGAGTCTGATCTGAGCTGCGAAAGAAGCTCATTCCCCTTCTTCGACAAAGCCTCCCGGTACAGCCTCACCTGCATATCACTGAGGGCGCACGTGCGCAGATCGTCGATTTTCTCCGGAAGCTCCGTCAACACATCCTTTTTCAGCCTTCGGAGGGTGAATGGCGAAATCGTCCTCTTCAGGATGTGAAAATCGGCAGACAATGAGCCGTCTGCATAACGCGCCGCGTATTCTTCGTCGCTTCCCAGATATCCAGGGAGCACAAGGTCGAAGAGCGATTTGATGTCGATCAGTGAGTTTTCCATCGGAGTGCCGGTGAGGCCGACGCGCACTCCCGCCTTGAGCAGGGCGGCAGCCTGATAGCTCTGGGTCTCGCGATTCTTCAGATTCTGAGCTTCGTCAAACAAGACCAGCGGAAACTCGATTTCCTTAAGCGCCAGGATATCATTCCGCATAATGTTGTATGAGGTCAGAAGCACGTCCCCCTCCTGCACTGCATCGCTCAGGCTGCGGTTCCCTCCATGGTAGACAACGGCATCGAGCCCGGGGGCATGGTCCCTGATCTTGTTTCGCCAGTGGCTGATGACGGTTGTGGGAGATACGACCAGAAATGGACCCTTAACCTGGTGCTTCTCCCTCAGCCAGACCATGAGGGCCATTGCCTGGTGTGTCTTCCCGAGTCCCATGTCGTCGCACAGGAGTCCGCCGAGTCCGTTTTCATAGAGGAAGCGCAGCCAGTCGACCCCTTTTTGCTGGTACGGCCGAAGTTCGGTTTTCAATCCTTTCGGCCGTTTCCATGGTTTGGCCGGCTTGAGCGCGAGCAGCCGCTGGAGAATCCGGTCGCGTCCCTGCTCGCCTCTGACTTCGACCTTCTCCGGGAGGGAAGATAGCAGCCGGAGCAAGTCGACTGCTGAAAACCGTAGCCTGTCTCCCTGCACCGCCTCTTCGCTCTGATTCTCGATCGTCTCAAGTATGCGGAAGGCTTCGCAGTTTACGTCGATCCAGCCGCGCCTGGTTTTCAGGTACTTTTTCCCCTTCTGCCGGGCCTCGAGCACATCTGCGAGAGAGATCTTTTCCGATCCTATTCCGTAACTGATGGAAAGCCAATACCAGCTGCGCTTGAGCGCGTCCAGGCTGATTTCGACCCGGTCAAATTCTTTGAAGATAGATAATTTCCTGAGCGGAGTGTCCAAGACCATGCTGCCGGACTTGATTTCTTCCTGGTGCTCATCCAGGAAGGAGGGGAACTGACTCTTCTTAAGCTGCATAGCTACGGGCGCCGCGAACCGCCGGGTCGAGTCCGGATGCTCCAGCTCGGCCAGTATGTTCATATCTTTGATGTAGACGAGGTCACCGTAGCGGAAGCGGGCGAAGTCCTTGCTTTCGAAGAACCCGGCTTCTCCTGAGGCCTGCAGCGCCTGGATCATAGGCCGGACTTCCAGATCGAGCTTTGTCTTGGAAGTGACTCTGAAGATCGACTTGAGAGGAACCGGGTGAATTTTCAGCAGCGGTTCATCCGGGAATTCGGAATGCAGCATCTTCAGGAGCTTACGCACCTTGATCCGCGGCACTATGAGTTCCAGCAGCGGAGCGTCCTTGCCTGAGCAGCTCAAGACGAAGTCTCCACTTTGTTTATCGATCGCCGGCCGAAACACAAAGCCGTCATCTCCATACTCCTGGAAGAAATGGTAGGAGAGGCGCCCCCAAAAACCCTGTTCTGTCGCCTGGCGGTTGGTCAGCATGCCTGCTTTATTGAGCTGCTTTTCCTCGGGTGAGCTCAGGATTCTGCTGAGCCTCTGGAAAAGCTGTCCGCGGTTGTGGTGGTCTCCGGGAAGGAGTCCGGCGCGTTCAATGAATCTAAGCGATGTTTCGCTGTCATCACGCAGCCTGGCAAGTAGTCTGGCATCTGTTGAAGTGAATACGTAAGCCTTCCCTGATTGACTTACCTGCACTCGGTTGCTTTGAATCGAATCTCCTTCGGTGAGGAGCATCCCTATGCGATACCAGCGGCTTTCGGCAAAGAGTTCGCCTAGGCTGCGGCCGCCGTTTTGTTTCTCTATCTGCTCGACCAGTTTGACAAGTTCTGAGAAATGGCTGCAGGATTGCCCCTTTTGGCTCCGGCGGCAGGTGCAATTGCCGGTTTTGATTCGTCCGTTTTTTGCCCGCGGAAAGCACAGGGGCCATCCCGGGTCCTTATCCTTGCCCGCGGCAACCATCCCGTAGCCCTGGCGATGAAACTCGAGAGCAGGGTGTCTCGTCAATTCCCTCATCATCTTAACCTTGCAGCTCCCTCCATATCGCAACCCCGGAGGAAGTGCCGAGGCGGCTGGCGCCGGCGGCCAACATGGCCGACGCCGATCCCGCATCACGGATGCCGCCGGATGCTTTGACTCCAAAGTCAGGCCCGACGGTTCTACGCATCAGCGCCACATCCGCCGTGGTTGCTCCGCTGCGGCTGAATCCGGTCGAAGTCTTTACAAAGCGTGCCCCGCTTTCCACTGCAAGGCGGCAGGCCGATATCTTCCGATCATCTCCGAGAAGGCAGGTCTCGAGGATCACTTTGACGGGGCGTCCCTGTGCGGCTCTGACAATTTCGCACAGTTCCTGCAGCACGTACCGGTCATCACCCTGGAGAAGGCGGCCGATGTTGAGGACGACGTCGATCTCATCTGCTCCATCAGACACCGCATTTTCGCATTCGGAACACTTGGATGCGGTGGACATGGCTCCAAGCGGGAATCCCGCCACCGACACTACGGCTATCCCGGAGCCTGTCAGGCATTCACGGGCACGGCGGACCCACGCGCCATTGACGCACACGCCAAAAAAGCCGCATTCCCGGGCTTCCCGGCAGAGTCTTTCCACATCCTCCGTCGTGGCTTCCGGTGCCAGCAGAGTGTATTCCACATGCAATGCAA
>Ga0209723_1002202_pt1 | contig 26951 bp, 19 predicted proteins | sample BiotimSIPDNA_2_FD_185750 | JGI IMG/M metagenome (GOLD analysis project Ga0209723, IMG submission 185750) | Anaerobic biogas reactor microbial communites from Washington, USA - Biogas_R2 time_0 SIP DNA (SPAdes) (version 2) | ecosystem: Engineered > Bioreactor > Anaerobic > Unclassified | place...
ATGCCTTTTTCAGGCTTTTTTTAATGCATATGGGAGCCGGTATTCTTTCCGGTGCCCAATTTGTCTCAAGAAAGCATTGCCGATGGGGAGATTTAAATGGAGCTGATCTTGGCGGGGGAATACTGGGCACAATATTGGGCACTACAATTATGATGCCGCTAATGGGTGTAATAAATACAGCAGCTTTTTTATTTATATTGAAAATGTTATCGGGTGTTATTGGCAGGAAGTGGAGGGATTAAAGTTTGTGTAGCGAGTGAAGGTCAGGCATGTAAACTTTTAAACTGCTGTAACTGAATAAATCAGAATCCATTTGAACTGATGCAACGTGACAATCTTCTGAATTATATATTCGAAAATAAATATCGGATGCAAGGTCATGAGGAAGTTAAAGCCGTTTACAAATCCGGCCACACAGGGCTTTTTACCCCTGAAATTCTATAAGGATTATTGTTTCTTAAATAAAGTTTTAATCAGGATTTGTTATAACGAAACCCAAAAGCAGTTCCACATATGCCCCCTATGATATGCGCAAATTGTGATATGGAATCCTGCTGAAAAGAATCGTATACTTCACGGGTCAGAAAAATAAGGATTATACAGATAAATGTCAGTGGAATATCGCCAGACCTGAAGTTTGTAAAAGATACCAGAACGATAAACATAAAAACAATGCTGCTCGATCCAAGAAGACCATGACTGAAGAGAAGTGTGTTTAGAATGCCGGTAATACATGCTGCTGTAATTATCATAATCAGGAGCCGTTTTGTCCCATATCTTTCTTCAAGAACAGGTCCAATCAGGAGAATGAATGTAAAATTACCCATAAAATGAGTCCAGTCTTTATGACCCATGACATGCGAAAAAATTCGCCACCAGGTTAATGGATCAGAAACACTCATATCAGGAAGTGCCGTAAAAAACTGTAGTATCAATGTGTTGCCTGTAGACTGGCTGATAAATAGAATACCGAAACAGATAAGCGTAAATGTAAGAATCAAAGGCGAATTATAACGGATTTTAAGCATTTTTTCCTGTTTTCAGGTTTAATAGTTCATATAAGGTGTTTTAAAACATTGCAACCTGGTATCTTGATCATGCATAATAATCAAGACAGCAAAATCTTTATTCATTAAAATAGTAATTGCCTGGGCAGCAAGTCACCTGCTGTTATTGACTTAACTGTTCCGGAAACCTATAATTTCTGAATATGTATTGGCTCTCATAATACATTGAATCCTTTATGCCTATGTTCTTGAAAAAGATCCATGCAAAGGAATCGAATGATTTGCAAGAAAAAAAACTCTTGAAAAATCCTCAGTTTTAAAATATTGGTAATCATTTTTATGCATGATCTGATAAATGTCAGAAACCTTCTAAGTAAACGACTGTTTTTCGTTCTGTTGTTCTTCCTGATAGTTCTTGTTGGTAATTTTATTGCATATAAAATTGTACATATCCCTGCTCAGCTGGAAATAACTGTGATCGCGGCTGTATTTCTTTTTTATCCTGTTTTAAGGTTTCCGAAAACAGGGTTATATATTCTTTTTATCGTTACCCCGTTTATTCCGTTTATAAGGCGGCTTTATTATTTGCAATATAATCGTCCTTCAGTTGATGCACTCATAATCTTTAGTGACCTAATAATTGTGTTTGTCATAACAGGTCTTTTTTTTGTATTTCGGGAGAAAGGTTTGTTTGATCGGAACATGAAAGAAATACAATTGACAGTCCTGATATATTTCTTCTATTTATTATTAAGAGTATTTATCATGAATATTCTTCCAGTAAGCGAAGCAGTTATACGATTCAAGTTATACGGACCTGCTGTTTTACTTTTTTTTGCAGGTGGTATATATGCCACGGATTTTCAACTGTTAAAAAAAATATGGATTATTACAGTTGTTGTCGGAATTGTCTCTTTTGTCTATGCACTTAAACAGTTGATAATCGGGTATAGTGAATCAGAGCAACTCTGGTTTTCATCAATTTCTTTCACAACCCTGTTTATTAAAGGGGTAGCTCGTCCTTTTTCATTTTTCCAGTCACCTGCCGCATTTGCAGATTATATGCAGTTAGCAATTATTGGTGTAATGATTCTTTCACCATGGAACAAATCCGTTTTTGTAAAGTATTTATTATATTTTCTTTTTCCGTTCTTTTTTTACGGGGCTCTTATTACTTCAGTCAGGTCGAACTGGATTGGAATTTTTATATCTTTTCTTCTTCTCGTTATCACCATTAAAGTCAAAAGTAATAAAAGACGTCTGTGCTCCCTGTTTTTACTGGGACTGGTATTTGTTGTTTTTAACTATCTGGATGCATATGTAAACGAGGGGCTTGATTTTGCAAATCTTGTTTCAGTACTTGTAAATTCGTTGGATTTTCAATATATGGATCTGCTGGTTACCGAAAGAGTAGGTGCTATTGTTAACCCTTTCAGTGAATACTCGATGATTTCACGGATAGCACTGTGGAAACATTTGCTGGTTTTGACATCTGATCCGTTGATGGCGCTATTCGGGCGTGGCCTGGGAGCACTGAAATCAGACTCAATCTATTTTACATATCTGGCAGAATTCGGTTATCCGGGTATGTTTTTTATAACTGCTTTCCAGATATTTATTGTCATAAAGGGGCTCAGGCTTATTAACAGAACCAGCTCTAATCTTGTTTTATTCCTGGCAAAAGGAATCACTATTATGAATCTGGTGTTCTTAATTGTTAATAGTACCGGTTCTCACATTAACTCGTTTCCGGGTGATATCTATTACTGGTTCTGGAATGGGGTATTGTTAAAACTGGAAGCATTGGAAAGAGCCAGGATTAATCATGAAGAAAAAAATTATGATTACTCTGGATTTCCCGCCTGAATATGGCGGAATACAGAGGTATCTCTATAACATTGTAAAACATACTTACTGTCCTGCTGATATTGTGGTTGTCGGGAGCAGGCGAAATTACAATTACAATGATAAAAACATCCCATGTAACGTATCATATTTTTCCAATCCTCTGAGTGTTATAAATAAGAAGTTTTCTCTTATACCATTAATTCTGTATCTGTTGAGATTCAGAAAGAAATTCTCTGGTGATATAGATATTGAATGCGGAAATCTTTATGCTGCAATCGCACCTCTTGTTTTAAACTTCGTATATGGTATTAACTATTCCGTTTTCTGTTATGGAAAGGAATTGATAACACTTCAGAAAAAAGGATTAAAAACGTTTTTCCTTCGTTTAGTATTAAACAGGGCCAAAAAACTCTATTATATAAGTTCTTATACAGCTCAATTGATTCGCAAAATCTGTCCGGAGAAAAGTCTGTCCTGTTTGCCGCCAAAAATCGAGTCAATTTATCTTTTAAACAACGATTCTTTTGGGAAAACCTATGAAAAATTGTGTCTGCTTTCTGTGGGCAGGCTTGTAGAGCATAAAGGACATGAGTATCTGATTTATGCAGCAAAAGCACTACCCCGGACAATACAATGGACACTTACGATAGCCGGTTCAGGTCCGTACGAAAGGTATCTCAAAAAACTTGCAGAAAAACTGAATGTAAGCGACAAGGTATTTGTTAGGACATCACTCGATGACAACAGTTTGCGCAAGGAATATCAGAAGGCAAATATTTTCATATTTCCTTCTTTGGAAACGAAAACAGGTACAGAGGGGTTTGGAATAGCATTGCTCGAGGCCATGGCGTATAAATTACCGATTATAGCCTCCCGAACCGGTGGAATAATGGAAGTTATTGAATATGGGCGATGCGGGATTTGTGTAAACCCGGGAGATCCTGATGAAATAAAGGTGGCAATATTAAAGCTGGTTGGTAATCAGCAACTGCGCGAAGAATTAATAAAAAATGCAACTGACACCTTGTTGAAAAATTATGTGTGGTAAAAAAAAACATAAAATATTATTCATGAATCATTGGGCACAGCATACAGGCGGGGCTGAACTGTCGTTGATTGATATTATTAAGGAAACTTCAAAATATGAGAAAACATATTTGATATCATCAGAAAATGGTAAACTGATAGAAGAATCCGGAAAAAGCGGTACTGAATGCATAATTATTCCTTTTGAAAAATCACTTTCGCTTTTGCGAAGGGATAATTTGTTCTTGTTAACAATAGTAAATTGGAAAGTAATAATATCTTTTCTGTTTTATATTTTAAAATGCAAAAGGGAAATCAGTCGGTTAAGTCCGGATATCATACATGCGAATGTTCCGAAATCCCATGTAATACTGTTTTTATTGTACCTGACAGGGTATTCCGGAAAAATGGTTTTCCATATAAGAGAAATATTCGCTGTGAATTCATTTGCATACTTCATTTATTACTTATTATTTCCTTCAAGAAATGCGAAAGCGATTGCAGTTTCCAATGCTGTATTCAGATCTTTGCCAAAGAGAATAAGGAACCGAACGTCTGTAATTTATAATGGAGTAAACGTAAATACCCAAATCAAATGCAGACTGTCTAAAGATCCGCAATTTTTATATCTGGGCAGGATTGTGCCCTGGAAAGGGTGTGATTTATTGATTAATGCATTCGCTAAACTTGTAAATAAATATGCCTGTCGCGCCGGAAATCTTGATCTTGTTGGGGGAACGTTCTATTGGGATGAGTCGTATAGGGAAAAACTGAAACTTATGATCAGCGATTGTCATCTAGATGGCAGGGTTAATTTATTGCCCTATACCGATCGAACCGAAGATGTGTACGGTTCACATGATATTTTCTGCATAGCATCAACCCGGGAACCTTTCGGCAGGGTAGTTGCAGAAGCCCAAGGGTGGGGATTACCAGTAATCGCTTTTAACAGTGGGGCAATATCGGAAATTGTTATAGACAAGGAGAGTGGTTTTCTGGTTAACACCTTTTCATGCGATCTGTTTTTCAATGCTATGGCAAATTTTATTGAGAATCCGTCCTTAATAACAACAATGGGTATTGCAGGGCAAAAGAGGATTCAGAAACTGTTTTGTAAAAACCAGCAGATACCGCTTATAGTAAAAAGCATTACGGAAATGGATTGATTATTACAGAATCCCATAAAGGTAAATTACAGTAATTACAGCAATAAAAAAAACTGTCAGAAGAAAAAACCTGAATTTTTTCCGTTTTTTATTTCTCAGGTTTTTTGAGTTAAATACAATGGAAGATTGATATAGCTTTGCGTTTAAGATCTGTTCTTTGAAATATGCATCGGGAGTAATTGAAATGGTTTCTTCAGTGATAACCGAATCTGAAATTGATGATAATGAATCCGGTTTTGCAGCTTCGTTTTTATTACCCAGATACTCTTCAATCGAAATGGCAGTAGTTTCCGGAGGAAAATCTTTATCAATCAATTCTACAGTAACGGTTTCGGGGGGGAACGGAATATCATCATGAATATTTTTGATACCAGGGTTATCTGTTTCCATTATCTTGCTGTTTTCATTATCTTGAGTACCAGGTGATAATGCTTCACTGATTGGAACCCACTGATCATCAAGAATTACATTTCCACCTTCAAGCTGTTCAAGGAAAAATAACTCTTTTGTAACTTTTTCTGCCAAGGTTATCCAGCAGCCATGTTCATCAAGAACCATTCCGCTATATACTTTTTGTTCAATTCTTTTGGGGATTGTCATCGTTTTTCCTGCTCAGAAATATGAGATACTGTCTGGGTCAACAATATACAGACTGTTTGTATTTGATTTTTGATTTTCCGGAGATCTTCGGGATTGAGCAGGACCCTTTTTTGAAGTGGTGTTGCTATTCTTTTTTAGAGCAGACACTCTTGACGAAGGAGATTTGGTGCTATTGTCTGATTGTGCTTTTGCATCTTTTTGCATTGTATCCAGTTCCCGTGGTGATGGTTCGCGATCCGGGTTAAGTCTGAAGAAAGTATCGTATTCTGATTGAGCCTTCTGGTAATTTCCTTTTTTTCTGTAAATATCAGCACTGAGTTCAAAAGGTGTAATCTCACTGTTATTCAGTTTTTTCAATTCAGATAATAACCGAAGGGCCTCATCATGCTCTTCACTGTATATTTTACTGAGGATGTTTGCTGTTAATCGGTCACGAAGCGAATTGATCTTTAACTCATTATAAAAATAATAACCTGCACCAACAGTTAAAACCAGCATGGAAATACACAAAAAAGTTAAAAAGATTAAAATCCCTTTACCGGATTTTGGGTTTAGTTTCAGCTTTTTTGCAAGATCACTTGCTTTAATTTTTTGAATCTGGATGGCTGCATATCCACACTCGTTGGAATCCGGAAATTCTGTTATCAGCTTTTCGTAATATTTAACAGCTTCTGGAATACGATTTTCGTGATATTGATATTTATATGCCGTTTCATAAAGCTCTAAAGGCGTCTTTTCCATTCAGGCTCCTTTTTTATCATAGAACTACTCCTGATAGATTTTACGATTAAAGATTAAATAACTCAAGCATGAACAATTAATTAATACCCTTTTTTAATGTTCTTTAAAAGAGATTTGATCTGTTTATCAGACATTGATTTTGCCTGTGATTCTGCTGGGGTATATTTTTTGCAAATAAAATTCTGTTCTCCGCCAAAAGACACAACGCCGGATGCACCACCTTTGCGTTTAGCCTTGAATTCTGTGCAGTTCTGTTTCATTTTACAATTGAAACAAGATGCGTCTTTATTTCTGTTGAGGTGAGAAAATCCCTTTTTTTCCAGATTCTCATCTTTCCGTTTTAACTCCTCTGCAGAAGCCAAAGATCTGTTTTTTGAGACAAATCGTTCGTGATCATAAGAATAATTCATAAGTAATCCTTTTAAGAAGTGTTAAGCTGCTTATTTAATGTTTCAAAAAAGAACGATTTCAATTATATACCTTCGCCCATTTTTCCGGCAATTACAACATTATTGGTTTTAAAGTAAATTCATTTCTGGATTTCCTGATTTTATAGATCACCAGGTCTTCATTCTGGTTAAAAATATAACTATATCCTTTATTAAAAACTAACCCTAAAACCCCTAAAAACGAAAATAGGAATAAAAAAACTGTAGGTTCAGTTGCCCTGATATCAGGATGCATTGGATGGGCGTTGTGTTTTTCTTGGATCAGTTTTCGACCTTTTTATCCCGGAATCAAAAAGGAATAGTTTTCAGAATTTAAAAACATGAAGAATCTGTTGTGTGTTTCACAGTGGCTTTTTCTGTTTCTTTCGCGGATAATTGAAACCTTACCCCCTGTCATCGGAGACGGAATATTTTCCCTGCAGCAGCTAGTGTGACAAGTTAATGAAAAAATATCCTCTGGCCTAAGCCGAAGGGTTCAGGTAATGGTTTAATTACAACCTGAAGACGGGTGGATTTTTGCAAGTTGAATTCAAGTTGGCTCTGAACACCCTCGACATGAATTCGAGGGTGTATTCTTAGTTGATGGAACTGAAAGATAGTTTTAATTTACACAATATTACAGTAATTGCTTTATAAGTGGTCGCCTTAAGTTTCACAGAAGGCCAAACTATATAAGTAAAATGGTTGTTTAACGATATTTATCCTGGACAGCTGTGAATTAAGATCTGATTATTTCAGGTTAAGTTTACCTCCTGGATATAATTAGGTAAAGCTTCCCAGATCTCTTGTGAATCTTTCATTCTGTTTACCGGAACAGTAATTAGAAAATCCTTATGTGCCTTAATCCATCGAGAAGCTATTTCCTGCTCTGGAAAGTCCTGATCGGATGCGGGAGTTTTTTTGGAGAAGAAAAAAATTTCTAATTCTTCAATGAGTTTTGTATCATACTCCAGAATCGCATTTAATTTTTTCATCTGTATTTTCTGATTTTTCCTGAGCCAGAATGACATTACGCACTCTTGTTCTGTGTGTGGAAGTAAAATAATACAGTCATCTACAGGTAAAAAGCGGCCTTTTCGTTCATGAATTACTTGTTTTGAATTGAGGTAAGGTAAATGTTTTCTGATAAGGCGGTATTCCAGAATCAGGCTTTCAAGTTCAGAACCGCACTGAACTGTAGTGAGAGAGTATGCATCAGTGTGTAATTGACATAATTTTTCCGGAGATTCGTCTGTTTCCCTGAAATAGCCACAAACGCGACGCCTGAGATTTTTTGCTTTTCCGATGTAAATGTATTTTCCTGATCTGTTTTGAAAACCATAAACTCCGGGAGCTTTTGGAAGAGAACTGATGGAGGTGTAATTATATGCCTTATCTCTAAAATAATTATTATTGTCTTTAACAAGACTTTTTTCCATTTCCTGTCTGCCAGTTATACCTCTTTCCCGCAGGAGACTGATCAGTTCAGACACGCACCCGGCAAAAATTTCCCCTTGTTTAAACGGGTTGAAAGGTATTGTATCCATGTCGAAGACAGTCTTCTGTAATGTTAACACATTTATTGGTCTTGGTATTGTCAGTTGGGCTGCTTTCAGAAATTCACTAATAAATATAGAATCATCTGTAAGGCAGATACCTGAATTCATGCATAACGAACGCAATATGTTCTGGTGATAAGAAGTAAGGAATACAGGAATTGATTTTTCAAGATCGTTTGCAGCACGAATTATGAAAGTTTTTAAATTATCAGGATTATACGGATAATCCGGGCCTTTTAACATAAGTTCCTGTTCATTGTCAGGCAATATATTGGGGTCAGTCAACCATACGCCCCATTTATATCGTGGTTCAGGATTTATGTCCCACAATGAAAAGTAGAAAATTTTTCTTCCGTTATTATGAGGACTTGTAATAAAAAATACACCAGTGAATGGCAATTCGTTCAAAGTGTCCTTATTATTATCTGTTGTTGTCCGGATGCGCCATATGCCGGCTTTATCCTGTTGACATCGACGGTCTTTTCCCAGTATGCTTTGTATTGTTGTATCTGCCAGTGCCTGAGGCGCATTAGTCATTTTCAGAAAAGTGTTTGCAAGGTCAAGAGATGTAACACCTTCGGGATGATATTTGAGAAACTCAATAATGTCATCATGCATATTTTCCTCACTGGATCTGTTTGGTTAATTGAACTGTTTACTGTAGTTATTGTATAATGAAAATTAGCATAGTAATCAGAGTAAATTTCCCGAAAAGAAGAGGCTTTACCGAGGTTACAATGAAATTTTTACTGTTTGTTTTTAATTTTCATTATAAAATTACTAAAAAAACTTACATTTTGGAAATTTATTGCTTGCAAAAAATTAATAATGGTTGTATATTTATATAGTCAAGATAACCATACAAACACTCATCACACCATACCCTAGCAGCAATTTGGTTTCAGAAATAACTATGAGGTTAGTAAATATCATAAATACTGTGAGTGCTTTTTTTAACCTTATTTAGAGAGGAGTGAGTGGAGTTATGGCAAGAATAAGCAAAACTCAGCTCATCAAACTTCAAAAGAAGTTCAAGACCGATGCTGCTATTGGTAAACAATTCGGTATCACAAGGCAAGCAATTCATCAGCTTCGTAAAAAATACGGAATTGATTCCTCACTTGCAACCAACCCTAAACGCAACGAGGAATTGATCAGACTTTACGATAAAGGTGCATCAGGTACCAGTCTGGCTAAAAAGTTCAACCTTTCTATTTCCCAGACATACCGGATTATCAACGAATCGAAAACACCTGTCAAAAAAGCTGCTAAAAAAAGCGTTAAAAAAGCAGCTAAAACACCTGTCAAAAAAACAGTTAAAAAACCGGTAAAAAAAGTTGTTAAGAAGGCAGTTAAAACACCTGTCAAAAAAACAGTTAAAAAACCGGTAAAAAAAGTTGCTAAAAAGGCAGTTAAAACACCTGCCAAAAAAGCAGTCAAAAAACCGGTAAAAAAAGTCGTTAAAAAGGCAGTTAAAAAGTCTGTCAAAAAAACTGCTAAAAAAAGAAAATAGATAGAACAGAAAAACTTGTTTTAAAGGGGACATTTAAAATATGTCCCCTTTTTTTTTGCTTCTCATAATCAGAAAACTGTATTTTTACTTCATGCAAAAACTTCGCTCGGAAACTACTGATACAAAAAATCAAAATCAACAGGACAATCAATCGACAAGTAGAACCAGACGGGCTGTTTCTATTGCTGCAGTTATAATGATGGGATCGGTGTTACTAAGCAGGATCACTGGATTACTCAGGGAACAGGTACTGGCAAACTTCGGCGGTACAAGCATTGAAATGGATGCTTATGTAACGGCATTTCTCATACCGGAACTCTTGAATCATTTTCTTGCCGGAGGTTTGCTTTCAACTACGTTTATTCCGATCTTTCAGAAACATATTGTAGCCGGGAAAAGAAATGATGCCTGGAAATCCTTTTCCAATCTATTGTCAATTGGCACGGCTCTCTTTGTTGTTGTAATACCCGTAGCAATGATTCTTACGCCTGATTTACTTGGTGTTATGGGATCAGGGATTTCTGATCCCCAGGTCCTTTCTTTGACTGCAAAAATGACTCGAATTATCCTCCCGGCACAGATCCTGTTCTATATAGGAGCTTTTTTTTCTGCTGTTCAGATGGCTGAACAAAAATTCTTTTTACCTGCACTCGCACCTCTTTTTTATAATATAGGAATAATAATGGGCGGGATTTTTCTGGGGCCGCATTTGGGTGTTGAAGGTTTTGCCTGGGGCGTTCTGATAGGTGCTTTTCTCAGTAATATCTTGATTCAATTACCTGGTGCAATCCGAACTGGAATGAAATTTTCAATTCGCTTTGATTTTCATGATCCCGATCTAGGCATCTATATAAGAAAGACAATCCCTCTTGTATTGGGAATTGGTATGGCTTTTTCAAACGAAATATTTTTCCGTTTTTTTGGATCTTTTTTACCTGAAGGTGCAACATCGAGTGTTAATTATGCCCTTAGGACGATGATGATGGTTGTAGCTGTCTTCGGACAATCTTCCGGAGTTGCTTTTTATCCTTTCCTTTCAAGAATGGCTGCTCAGAACCAGATCGAAAAAATGGATCAACTGATAAACTCTGTTCTTACCAGAATCGCATCTTTCATTATTCCGTTATCGATCATTATGATGGTGCTTTCTGAACAGATTATATCAATACTGTTTGAATACGGTAATTTCACTCATGAATCGACATTAAAAACAGCATCTGTATTTACTGTATATCTGACAGGCTGTTTTACATTTTCTTCTTCAATGATTATGACCCGTACTTTTTATGCAATGCAAAACACAATGCTTCCCATGATCATATCGACGACCATTTCGGTAACAAGCATCCCGTTATACCTGGTTTTCAGCCGCTTTTGGGGGGCACCGGGTATTGCACTTGCATCTGTTATCGCAATGACAATTCAGTTTCTGGTGCTTTATCTGGCATGGCAGATAAAAATGGTAAAATGGAAAAATACAAAAAGGACCGCTTTGATAATTGCAAAAATAATTTTAATTTCGCTTACAGGGGCGGGTGTTGGTCTGCTGATTAAAAACTGGACTAACGAATTTTTTGTTTCAGGCAGCCAATTGTTCAAAAACCTTATGATATCAGCACTATCTGCATTTCCTTCATTATTGATAGTAGCAATTTTTTATGAACTTAGCGGTGTGCAGAACATCAGGAAAACTTTGCAGATATTTAAAAGGAAATGACTGTTTGGCCCTCTTCTTTTCTGAAAACTTTCAATCCTGTTCAGGTCATGATTTTCGCGATTTCAGAGATTTTTTCTGCTTTTAATGCTTCGCGGGTCAGTATTTGGGTATCCGGCAGATCTAATTTACTAATAAAATTCTGAACTGTGGGAAAAAAGGATGCATCAATACTTAACTCATGTATACCAGCGCCTAAAAGAAATGGAATATATAGTTTCTGATGTGCCATATCGCCACATACGGAAATGCCAATGTTATGTCTGATTGCTGAATCTGCAATTAGTTTTATGGAGCGCAGAACCGCAGGGTGATGTGGAACATAAAGGTCAGCAACCTTTTCATTGGTTCTGTCTACTGCCAGGATATACTGTATGAGATCATTGGTGCCAATGGAAAAGAAATCGGCGTATTTTGCCAGATTATCAATTATAGGAATTACGGCAGGTACTTCAATCATTATTCCTATCTTTGGATTGGCGTTATGTGCTATTTTCATCTGGTGCAGTTCTTTCAGGCATTGGTTAACTGTTGTTTTAGCTTCAAGAAACTCTTCAACAGATGAAATGAATGGAAACATTATCCTGATAGATGCACCTATGCCTGCTCTTAATATTGCCCGGATCTGTTGTCTGAACAGTTCCTTGTTGGAAAGAGAAAAACGGATCGACCTCATTCCAAGAAATGGATTCTGTTCTTTTGTCCAGTCAAAATACGAGAGAACCTTGTCACCACCTATATCAAGTGTCCTGAATGTTATTTCTTTACCCGGCATTTTTTCAATCAGACGGCGGTAAACAACATACTGCTCTTCTTCAGAAGGAAAATCGTTTCTTATAAGAAACGGGAATTCTGTTCTGTAGAGCCCTATACCATCCGTATAAATTTTGCGGGCAAGACTGATATCAGAAAGCAGATTAATATTGGTACACAAGCGGATCCTTTGTCCATCTTTGGTATAAGTATGCTTTTGTAATTGCCCTTTTTTTGAACTGATTCTGATTTTAGCTAAATTGCGATTACTGATTTTGGAAATTATTTCCGGCAAAGGGTTAATGTAAAGATTTCCGGTTTCTGCATCAAGAAGAGCCCTTGTTTCATCCTGAACAGAAAACAGTTTTTGAGAATCGATTATTACCATTGGTATCTGAAGTGATCGGGCCAGTATAGACAAGTGAGAGGTTACGCCTCCGGTAACTATCACTACCCCCAGAGCCTGTTCACTAGAAAGTCTGAGTATATCCGAAGGAAACAGCTCCTTTGCTACTATAATATGATCTTTACATTTATATAAATCGGTAATTTCGGTTACAAGATTTCCAAGCAGTCTAATACTGAGATCCTCAATATCTTTTACCTTCTCCTTTATATAGGAATTCGTACCATGAGAAAAAATATCAATATAATGCCTTGTAACCGTAAGTATTGCACGTGGCGGCGAAACTCCGGCCTCAATTTTCCTGCCTATGGTTCCTACAAATTCATTATCTTTCAACAATAAAAGCTGGGCTGTAAATATCAATGATGCGGCATCAGAAAGTTTCTCCTCAACTCTGGCCTGTAAGTCTTCTAACTGATGTTCGGTGATTTCAATAGCTTTATGAAAATCATTGATGTCATAATTTTTGCTGAAATTACGTTTTTCAATTGTTTCGAAATTTTTGTCTTTATCGATAATTCTTATTGGACCAATTGCAAATCCCTGTGATGCTACTTTGCCCTTAAGAACTTTTGGTATGCGGAAACGGGGCTTTTTGTCAATAATGGAACCGGATTTTAAATAGATCAACAAACGGGCATTCTCCAGCATGTTTGCCAGTTGTGATGCAACTGCACGGAGAGTCTGAATGTCTTTTTCCTTGAATTCACGCCTGTTTTCACGCTGGACAACAAGCACTCCGATTCTGGATATGCCTCTTATAATTGGTACCGCTAAAAACGCATCAAATTTTTCTTCAGCTATTCCGGGAATAAATTTGAATTTTGGATGAGATTTACCGACTCTTTCATAAACAGGCCGCAGTTCTTTAAGTGCCAGACCTGTAAGTCCTTCACCATATTTTAACCGTATGGAATCTCTATAATCAGTTTCAAGGCCGCATGTTGCTTTAAGCACAAGCTCCTTCTTTGCTTCTTCATAAAGGTAAATTGAACATACAGCAGCATCAAGGTGGCGTGCTACCATATAAACAATTTTTTGAAGAAATGCTTCTATACTCCGTGCATCAGTAAAAACCTCGTTGATTTCACCGATATCACATATTAACTGAATTGGATCCATAATTTATATACGTCTTTGTAAAAAAAAACTTGAAAAAAATTTAAGGGGTTTACTTTACTACAATAGTAAAAACCTTTAAACATACTACATTAATGAGATTATTTTAACCGTTTATTCACAGCAGCTTCGTATAAACTCCCTTACAGTGAAAGATATCAGCAGGCATATTAATCATTATCGCATTAAACTATTTTGATAATTTTGTTGTGTAATTTATCGAAAATAATAAAAATATTAAATCTTATTTAAAATAATTTGTGCTTAAGTAGTCAAACGTTTTTCTCTGATTAAATTCTGCACATATCGTGACATGGCTATGAAAATGATTGATGATGTATACCTGGCAGGCGGTAGATATATCAACTGCAAGAATAAAAAAGATGGAAACCAGATATCAACGAACGGATTTGTAAGCAGTTTCTGTTTTTTATAAAAACTCAGATGTTTATCTTTGATCTACAAAATGTTATTTTCCCAAGATGGCTGAATCTCTAATCTGCACATCTTCATCATCTGTTGTTAGAGGAATACACCGGTTTCCTGCAGTACCTTGCATATAACGATTCATGGGGCATATTGCTGCTGGGGTCTGAAGACTGTTGCTGGGCGGGTTCTTTCTGTATACAGAATGAGGTTTTGTTTGAGATCAGGTGACTCAAAATCATGAAAAATTGATATTAATTGTTTATAATCATTTCAATTATTAAATCAGGAGGTTAAACATGCCGGATATTAAAGGCACACGTACAGAAAAAAATCTGCTGGCTTCATTTGCTGGTGAATCTCAGGCTTACAACCGCTACGTTTTTGCTGCGAAAGTTGCAAAAAAAGAGGGTTATGAACAGATAGCAGCTATATTTACCGAAACTGCAGATAATGAACAGCAGCATGCTAAACGATTCTTCCGTTTTCTCACAGGCGGCATGGTGGAAATTAATGCACAATATCCTGCTGGTGTTACAGGAACAACAGCAGAAAATCTCAAGGCTGCTGCTGAAGGAGAAAACGAGGAATATTCAAAACTTTATCCGGAATTTGCAAAAATAGCAATTGAAGAGGGATTCCCTCAGGTTGCAGCTCAGTTTAATTCTGTATCAAGTGTTGAACAGCACCATGAAGAGAGATTTTTGATGCTTCTTAAAAATGTTGAAGAAAAAACAGCATTTAAAAAAGCCGAAACAACCAAATGGAAATGCCGTAAATGTGGATATATTCATGAAGGAACACAGGCGCCGACAAAATGCCCGTGCTGTGAACATCCGCAGGGATATTTTGAAGTCCTTACGGATAATTATTGAAAGTTTTGAGGCAGGAATCCCATTCCTGCCTTTTTTTTGAAAAATTTATTGCATAACAGACTTCTTACTGAAATTGGCCCTATTCCGTATTATATTTTTATCCTTCAGGTTACATTTGAAGTCTGGAAGTTTAATAGCAGGCAGCCTTTGGATTTGAAGACATATATTCATGTGTACTTCCTTGTTAATCGCTGCAAAAGGATCGTTTCTGATTCAAATTTAAAACGAATACCTGAAAGAATGTCTGGAACACTTCTGCCCAAAATCGATCAGCGAACAGGTACCCGGATCTTGTTCACAGGGTGAAAGTGTTGAAAACCGGGTATCAAAGCCATTTGGCTTTTCCGAAGTTACCCTTTATGATATGTTATGGAAATCAATAACTTTTAATATAATTGTTTACTGAATAGAGAGTGTGCAATGGAAAAACAATATAATCCTTCACAGGTAGAAGATCGCTGGTATAAGTACTGGGTGGAAAAAACCCTTTTTCATGCTGATGAAAAATCCAGGAAGCCCGGGTACTCAATTGTAATACCTCCGCCAAATGTTACAGGTGTACTTCATATGGGACATGCACTGAACAATACTATTCAGGATATTTTGATACGGTATAAACGAATGAGTGGTTTTGAATCTCTATGGATGCCTGGTACCGATCATGCCGGAATTGCAACCCAGAATGTAGTTGAACGTAAACTTGCAAAAGAAAAAAAGACCCGTCATGATCTGGGCAGAGAAGCTTTTATTGAAAAAGTATGGGAGTGGAAAAATGAGTATCATGCAACTATTACAAATCAGTTGAAAAAGCTGGGATGTTCATGTGACTGGGAACGTGAACGGTTTACTATGGATGAGGGATTGTCGAAAGCCGTACGTAAAGTGTTTGTGCAATTGTACAATGAGGGATTGATATATAAAGGAAAATACATTATTAACTGGTGTCCCAGGTGCCAGACCGCTTTGTCTGATGAAGAAGCAGAGCACAAGGAATTAAAGGGGAAACTGTACTATTTCCGTTATCCGTTTTCTGATGGAAGCGGGTTTGTAACCATTGCAACGACTCGTCCCGAAACAATGCTGGGTGATACTGCAGTCGCTGTAAATCCTAAGGACGAACGTTATTCCGATATGACAGGCAGGATGCTGAAACTACCTATAGTAAACAGAGATATCCCGTTGATAGCCGACGATTTTGTTGCAAAGGAGTTTGGAACCGGAGCTGTAAAAGTTACGCCTGCACACGATCCCAATGATTTTCAAATGGGGTTGCGTCATAATTTTGAGCCTGTTGTTATCATGGATGAAACCGGTCATATGACCGGACCGGTTCCCGATTCTTATAAAGGATTAGACCGGTTTGAAGCGCGGAAAAAAATAGTGGAGGATCTTAAAGCCTTGGGTTTGCTTGAAAAAATTGAAGAACATTCTCATGCAGTAGGGCACTGCTACAGGTGTCATACTGTTGTGGAGCCATATTATTCCGATCAGTGGTTTGTAAAAATGAAACCCTTGGCACAAGGGGCTCTTAAAGCGGTTATTGACAATGAAGTTTCTTTTTATCCGCAAAGATGGAAAAAGACTTATGTCGACTGGATGGAAAATATCCGGGACTGGTGTATCTCGCGCCAGATCTGGTGGGGACATCGTATCCCGGTATGGTATTGCGAATGTGGAGAAGTTATAGTTTCTGAAAAAGCCCCGGAGAGATGTCCTGTATGTCAAAGTGAAAAGCTGCATCAGGATGAAAATGTGCTCGATACCTGGTTTTCGTCATGGCTATGGCCGTTCTCTACCATGGGATGGCCCGATCAGAGTGCGGTTATGGATAAATTTTATCCAACCAATACCCTGATTACTGCACCAGAAATACTTTTTTTCTGGGTTGCAAGAATGATTATGGCTGGGCTCCACTTTACAGGAAAACTGCCGTTTAATGATGTAATTCTACATGGTACGGTTCGCGATAAAACCGGTCGTAAAATGAGTAAATCCCTGGGCAATTCAATTGATCCACTGGAAATTATCCCGGTTTACGGGGCTGATGCACTCAGGTTTTCCATGATAATGATAACTGCGCAGGGTGCAGATGTTTATCTTAGTAAAGATACTTTTGATATCGGAAGGAACTTTGCCAACAAACTCTGGAACGCCTCACGTTTCATTCTAAGTAATATTCAGGACAAAAAACAGTTTTCTTCACTGCCGGATAAAAATGAGTTGAAAGCTGAAGACCTGTGGATCTTGAGTAAACTAAACCATACGATCGAAAGTATTTGCAAAGCACTGGATTCTTTCAGATTCAATGAGGTCTGCCATATAATATATGACTTCACATGGCATGAATTCTGTGACTGGTATATTGAGGCCAAAAAGCCGGATCTGTATCAGAATGAAGATCCACCAAGGCGGGATAATGCCATTGCTGTTACAACATATGTACTGGGGTCTGTTCTAAAACTGCTGCATCCTGTTATGCCGTTTATAACTGAAGAGGTCTGGTTTAACCTTTGTAAAAAAGTAAGTTTCCCCGCTGTTATTGATAGTGAATCTGTAATGAATGCAAAATTCCCGGCTGCAGATCAATGTTTTATGGATGAAGGTATTGAAGAGAAATTCGGGTTGCTTAAAGAGGTAATTACAGCTTTGCGGACAATAAGATCGGAAAATAATGTCCCGCCGGATAAATGGGGTAATGCTCTTATTATTCCAATTGATGAAAATGTTTCCCGATGGTTGTCTTCACAGGTAAATCTGATAAATCAGTTCTCAAAATTATCATCAAGTGAAATCTCCAGCTCTGCTCAAAAACCGGATATGGCAGGGGCTGCTGTAGTAATGGGGAATCAGATCTATCTGCATCTGGAAGGGCTTATTGATATTAATGTCGAAATCGAAAGACTGACAAAGGAAATCGCGCGTGTACAAAACCTGATTGAAGCCAGCAAAAAAAGGCTTCAAAACGAAAACTTTATATCCAAAGCTCCGGAACAAGTAATAGAAAAGGAACGTGAAAAACAGCAGGGGCTTGTAATCAATATGGAGAAACTTCAGAAAAATCTTGCAGCTCTTGAAAACAGGCAGGCATAGTTCCAGTTGAGGTGATCCCGATTTTTGAATGTGTGAATTGAACAGAATATTTTATTTTAACTCCCTTTTCGATCTTGAACTGGGTAAGTTTTCTTCTCAGAAAGTGGAACAGGCCAGTGCAGAGATGACAGTGCTTTTTGCACCGCTTGGTTCCAGGCAGGATCGAATACTGATGGGAATAGATGTTCATGATAATTACTGGAAATATCTCGACGCATGTGGATTGAGTACACCGCAGCCGTTTCCTGTTACCGAAAAGGTAAATTGTAACAACAGGTTCAAAGGAGAAGCATGGGGATGGAACGAAAAATCCCTTTGCTTATTAAAGCAAGCCGGTGCCAGTTGTTTTCATCCCGATACCGGGATCGTTGAAAAAGTAAATTCCCGCTGTTTTAGCAACTATCTCGCAAAAAAGTATGAGTGGGGAGTTGGTGGATCAAAGTTTTCGCGCGATCTGGCAGATTACACAAAGATAGTATCTTCTCTCAGTAATAAATTTCCTCTTGTTATCAAGCCCGCATATGGTGGCTCCGGTTTTGGATTCAGGCAAATTAAATCTTTGGATCAGGCAGAGGAATATTTCTGTGATATCTCTTTTTTATCGAAACATGGTGGCTATGTGGTTGAACCATGGTATGAGCGTGTTTGTGATTTATCTACAAGAGTAGAAATCGGTCATGATGGTTCTGTATCACTGATTCGTCATTTGAGATCGTGTGTAAATACATTCGGCGCATTTTATGGCATTTATCTCTCTCCACTGGACCCGGTATTGAAACAGTATGAAAAAGTTCTTGAAGATACAGCACTGATTGTTTCAAAAGAGCTGTATTCTCAGGGATACTGGGGGCCTGCTGGCCTGGACTCTTTTGTATACAAAGATCATCTGACTGGATGCTACAAGATTGCTTCTGTTATCGAAATCAACGCTCGTCATGTCATGTCTGATATCGTTTTTGAGTTAAAGAATTCCTGCGCACAGGGAAAACACTGTTTTTTCCGGTTCATAAGCAGAAAAAAAGGGAAAGTACCGGATAATTATGATAGTTTGAGTGAAATGCTTGGGGAAGAGGAATATAATCCGGTAACAAAAACAGGTATTATGTTGGTTAGCCCTCTTGAAGTTTATTTCAATAATAAATGGAGTAAACCTCTGCGAAACGCATTTTTTATCACTGCTGATTCGGAATCAGAATTGTTTGAGCTGGATAAGAGATTAAGAGAGCGATTGAAAAAAAATGTTTAGATATACAAAATCTGCCTTTTACCCCCTTCCCAAAAAGATCTGTGTGGTTTTGGGTTCCACAGTTTGTAATCCAGAATCGGGCAGTTTGGTTAATTTTCTTAAAAAACTCTTTTCATGTTTATATAACAGATATATTTTGAATTAAACAGGAGATAAATATGAACTTGGTATATAAATCAGAAATAAGAAAGATTGCTTTTTGGTGGCGAAGCTTTATTAACCGAGCGGTGCTATCATAATCCTTTTCTGATGTTTAAATAGAAAAAATTGCAAGCCCGCTCCAAAGAGCGGGCTTTTTTTATATGCAAGTGTTCGTAGTGTTCGGTCAGGCTGCGATGGGGAGAATCTTTTGCGCAAATAATAGTGAATTCAATCTTCATTGAGTGATATCACTTTATTGCTTTTAAAAGGCTTCTGGACGCAACTTTTCATTTTTACCGGATATTACCGAACAAACCAGAAAATCTGATGTCAAGTGATGTCAGGAGAAGAATAAACCTTTGATCAGAGTGGGGTAATTTGTGGTAATTCCTTCTTTGGAAGAAGTTAAAAAACTCGCAAAGGATCATAATGTAATTCCTGTGTGTAGAAGTGTACTTGCTGATACCGAAACCCCTGTTTCGGTCTGGATGAAACTGTTCAGTAATGAAAAATACAGTTTCCTTCTTGAAAGTATAAGCGGTGAAGAAGCTGTAGCCCGATACTCCTTTTTAGGGGGAAAGCCTTACATGAGATTTGTTTCAAATCCTAATGGCTGGGAAATCAGTGGTAAAATTAATGAAAAAGGTACCGGTTTTCCTGTCGAGAAACTTCGCAGTCTTATGGCTGTTTATAAACCGGCAAGAATTCCCGGATTACCACGTTTTACCGGTGGTGCCGTAGGGTATTTTTCTTATGATTCTATTCGTTTATGGGAAGAAATTCCGGATAATAATGAAAAAGATGATCCTCTTGATGATATTCATTTTTCGTTTTATAAAAACCTTATAGTTTTTGATAATAGAGAACACAGGTTGATGCTGATAAGCAATATCATACTTGAAAAAGGGGATGATATCGAAAAGGCTTGGAAAGATGCCCAGTATGAAATAGGTAAAATGCAGGATAAAATGGCTGTAAGACTTGCCTGGAGCAGTATTTCCATGAGAGTAAAAAGTGAGATCAGTTCCAATTTCAAGCGTGAGGATTTTGAGGCTGCAGTTGAAAAGTGTAAACAGTATATCAAGGCCGGAGATGTTTTTCAGGTTGTCATTTCGCAGCGTTTTTCCATAAAAGTTCAATCTGATCCGATAAATTTATACAGAATTTTACGAGTCATAAACCCTTCTCCTTATATGTATTTTTTATCGTTGGGTGATACATCTGTAATCGGTGCATCTCCGGAAATGCTTGTGCGGGTTGAGGATGGAATTGTTGAGACAAGACCGATTGCAGGTACAAGGAAACGTGGAAAAACTGACAAGGAAGACGAAAGGCTGATTGAAGAATTAAAGGCAGATCCAAAGGAATGCTCTGAACATGTAATGTTGATAGATCTGGGAAGAAATGATATCGGAAGAGTAAGTGAGTATGGAACAGTAAAAGTGGAAGAAATGATGCATGCAGAGATATACTCTCATGTTATTCATCTTGTTTCCAATGTCGCAGGCAGACTTGATCCCAAAAAAGATTGTTTCGATGCGCTTTATTCCTGTTTTCCTGCAGGGACTCTTACTGGGGCTCCGAAAATAAGGGCTATGGAAATCATTGATGAACTTGAATCTGTAAAAAGAGGAATTTACGGGGGAGCATTAGGGTATATAGATTTTAATGGCAATATGGATACATGTATAGTTATAAGGACGATAGTATACAATAACGAAACAGCTCTTATCCAGGCTGGTGCGGGTATCGTAGCAGATTCGGTGCCGGCCCGGGAGTATCAGGAAACTGTTCAAAAAGCAACAGCTTCTTTTGAAGCAATAAAAAGCAGTAATGAAGTAATTGGAAAACACTGATAACGATTGGAAAAAAAATTATGTTGCTTATTATTGATAACTACGATTCGTTTACGTATAACCTTGTTCAATACTTCGGAGAAATCTGTGAGCATGAGATAAGGGTTTGCAGAAATGATAAAGTTACAGTTGAAGAAATTGAAATGATGAAACCGTCTGCAATTGTTATTTCACCAGGTCCATGTACTCCCAAAGAGGCTGGTGTTTCTGTTGAAGTAGTAAAGACATTCGGAAGCAGTATACCCATGCTGGGTGTCTGTCTGGGACACCAGTCGATAGGTTATGCTTTTGGTGGTTCGGTTGTTAGAGCACCATATCTTATGCATGGCAAGGTGTCAAAAATTATTCATAATAACAAAGATCTTTTTTATGGACTGCAAAATCCATTTGAGGCAACCAGGTATCACAGCCTCATTCTCGAAAAATCATCATGTCCGGATTGCTTACACATTACAGCACGCACAGAAGATGGTTTGATCATGGGAGTTCGCCATAAAAGGTATCCTGTATTTGGGGTACAATTTCACCCTGAATCAATTCTTACTGAAAATGGTAAAACCCTTCTGAAAAATTTTCTTGTATGTGCATCAAATCAGTCAGGGGGAAAATATGTCAATACTTGATAAAATAATTGATCAAAAAAAAATTGAAGTTGGAATGCTTAAGGGAAAATCTTTCAACCCATCATCTAAACCCAAAAGGCCTTTTGCAGAATCGCTGAGCAAATCTGAGAGATTGTCGGTAATTGCTGAAATAAAAAAAGCATCACCGTCAAAAGGAATAATCTGTAATGATTTTGAGCCTGTAAAGATTGCGAAGAACTATGAATCTGGTGGTGCAAGTGCGCTGTCTGTTCTGACAGATGAACGGTTTTTCGGGGGTAGCGTTAAATATATTTCAGATGTACGGAAAACTGTTTCTATTCCGGTATTAAGAAAAGAGTTTATTATTGATATCATTCAGGTAGAGCAAAGTGCATCAATTGGTGCTGATGCATTACTTTTGATAGCTGCCGCTCTGGATAAAATCCAGTTGAAGGATTTGTTTCAGGCTTCAAAAGACTTGGATATTGACCCGTTAATCGAGGTGCATTCTGCTATGGAACTCGATAAGGTTATGGCACTGGAACCAGCTTTAATTGGAATTAATAATCGTGATCTCAATACATTTAAAACTGATATAAAGACTACTCTGGATCTGATCGGAATTATACCTGATGAAGTAACTGTTGTTTCTGAAAGCGGTATTTTTTCAGGAGAGCAGGCTTCCAGTCTGAAAAAAGCGGGTGTTGATGCCATACTGGTTGGAGAATCTCTTATGCGTAATCCCGACCCATCATCTCTTATTAAAGAATTAAGTTGTATCTGTGAGGATCCTGCCATATGAGAATAAAGGTTAAAATATGCGGAATCACAAGATATGAGGATGCAAAGGTTGCTGTTAATCTGGGAGTTGATGCCCTGGGTTTCATTTTTTTCAAAAATAGTGCCAGAAACATTGATCCATCAGATGCACGTACAATAGTTTCAAAATTACCTCCATTTGTAACGAAAGTTGGAGTTTTTGTAAACGAAAGTTTATCACATATAAATGAAATATCACAGCATGTAGGCCTTACTGCAGTTCAGCTCCATGGTGATGAAGACGCAAAGTTCTGTAATAAACTGACTCTGCCTGTAATCAAGGCTTTTTCTGTTAAACCGGATTCTGATCTTTTGGTTATTCAAAACTATTCGATCTCTGCTGTTTTGCTTGATACATGGAACGAAAAAATGTATGGCGGATCAGGAAAAACATTTGACTGGTATGTTGCAAAAAAAATTTGTAAAAAATACGACAATGTTATTCTGGCTGGTGGACTCGGTCCGGCAAACCTTTCTGAAGCACTGGAAACAGTAAGCCCTTATGGTGTAGATCTCAATAGCGGTGTAGAAATCATGCCTGGAATAAAAAATCCGGTTAAAATGAGAGATGCAGTAAAAATCGTACATAACTGGAAAAAGACAGGTTGAGAGAGTTTGTCCATTATAGTTTATAAAATCATCAAATGAATCGGGCAATGTGGTTCGGGAATCAGTAATTACAAGAGCGATTTTTCGACTCAAAACCAGCATGTTTTGATAAATAATATATTGTACTGGTAATAATTGCCTCCGATAAAATACAGAAAAAATGGTTTTATATTTTCTGAGATAATTCAAGTAAAGCTGAAACTTTGATTGTTAATTGAATGTTGAAACAGGAAAACAATTATTACAATTTCCCGATTGATTTAACGCATTATATTATATGAAAAAATTGTCATTGTACATACATATACCTGTTTGTACAAAAAAATGTTATTATTGCGATTTTTATTCTGAAAGCTCTTATTCTGAACTGATCGCCCCATATATTCATGCTTTAAGTTATGAATGGGAACTTGTAAGCCACCAATTCAATCTTTGTGATGCGATTGTTGATACCATCTATATTGGAGGAGGTACCCCTTCACTGCTTCCTGAAAAGTTATGGAATATTCTTGTCAGGGAGTTGTTTGCCCGATTAAATCATAGTAATACGATGGAATGGAGTATTGAGTGTAATCCGGATTCTTTTACTTCAGAAAAAGCATATATGTATGCACAAAGCGGTGTTAACAGACTCACATTTGGTATCCAGTCCCTATTTGATGAAGAGTTAAAACTTCTGGGGCGGATCCATACGGTAAAACGGGCATTAGATGTATTAAATGACAAATCACTGGAAAAGTTTGATTCCATCGGAGCGGATTTGATGTATGGAATTCCAGATCAAACGGTAAAATCATTTTCTGAATCTTTGCAGACTTTATTGAGTTCATCTTATTTAAAACATCTGTCAGCTTATGAGTTAATAATTGAACCGGCAACTCAGTTGGGGCGCATCCAGAAAAAATTGTCGTTTCCTGATGAAGAGGCGGTTATTGAAATGGTAGGAGAACTTCTTGATAAAACAGGTCGATATGGATTTAACAGATATGAAATATCAAATTTTGCAAAGTCTGGTTTCAATTGCCGGCACAATGAAATATACTGGGAACATGAGCCCTATATCGGTCTGGGGGCATCAGCCCACTCTTATATTCATCCGTACCGATGGTCAAATTCAAGAGATATCAGAGAATACATCACAATGATGAATAAGGGAGAACTTCCTCTTGATGAAAAGGAAAGGATCAATTCGGATACTCTGGCTCGTGAAATGGTCTTTTTAGGATTCAGAAGATGTTGTGGTTTAAATGAAAATCTTTTCGAAATAAAAACAGGAAAAAACTTTATAGAATGGGCTGGCTTCGAAAAAATTGAAAAATTTATCAAAATGGGTATTATTAATTACCAAAAACCCTGGTATCGTTTGAGTGAATCCGGATTTCTGATTGCAGATGCGGTTGCGCGGGAATTTTTTTGATTTTGGTATGCAGTGTTCATAATGAAATCCACCAGGCCGGGCGCGATTCACTGGTGGTGTGTAGAATAAGGGTTGCAGGCTTTTTTAAAATTTATTCTGGATTAAGTGAAGTGGTTCAACAATGTTAATAAAATACCGGATAGAAAACCTTGATTGTCTGAATTGTGCTGAAAAAATTGAATCACATTTAAAGACCAGATCTTTTGTAAAAGATGTATCCGTTGATTATGCATCGGCGGTAATGCTTATAGATACAAGCAGTATTGAAGCTGTTCGAAGAGAAATAAAAAAGCTTGAACCTGATGTGGATATATTCCTCGAAAAAAAGGGGGAATTTCTCACCGCAGGTATCGGAGCCGATATTTATAATGTGACAAGGGAAGCCTGGACAATTGCTGTTGCGGTGCTTTTATTCCTGATTCTGCTTTTTAATGAACAAACATTTCACCAGGCCCGATATGGGTTTATTGCTGAATATACTTTAGCATTGACTGCATATTTTCTGGCTGGATGGAATGTCTTAAAGGGCGCAATTCGTACCATATTAAGGGGCAGCATATTCGATGAGTTTGTATTAATGACAATTGCTACTGTCAGCGCTTTTTCAATTCATGCTGTTTCAGAAGCGGTCGGGGTGATGATTTTTTTCAAAGTTGGAGAATTTTTACAGAATCTGGCTGTATCACGTTCCCGCAATTCCATTCGTTCTCTTCTGGAAATAAGACCTCAACATGCTGCAGTAAAAACAGTTGAAGGGATAAAAAAAACCACACCGGAAAAAGTTAATCCGAAAGATCTTGTAGTTGTCAAGCCTGGAGAAAAGATACCACTTGATGGTATTGTTAAGGAAGGTTTGTCTTTGGTTAATACTTCGGCTCTTACAGGGGAATCCGTTCCTGTAAATATAAAGCCAGGGGATCTGGTTCTTGCCGGTGAGGTCAACATTTCAGCCATGTTGACAATTGAAGTAACAAAACCTTTTGCGGAATCTTCCATATCAAAAATTCTGGATCTGGTTGAAAAGGCAACTGCAAAGAAAGCCAAAACCGAGCAGTTTATCAAGAAGTTTGCACGTTATTACACTCCTGCAGTGGTTTTTCTCTCAATTAGTCTTGCACTGTTTCCGCCTCTGCTTTTTTCTTCAGAATCGTTTGAAATATGGTTTTACAGGGCACTTGTATTGCTGGTTATATCATGTCCGTGTGCACTGGTTATATCTGTACCTTTAGGATATTTTGGTGGTATTGGCGGGGCATCACGAAGAGGAATTCTTATTAAAGGGTCAAACTTTATTGATGCCCTTTCAGCAGTAAAGACAGTGGTTTTTGATAAAACAGGAACCTTAACCAAAGGTGAGTTCAAGGTAAAAGAGATAGTTGCTTTTAATGGGTATAATAAAAACAGGTTGTTATATTATGCAGCTTTGGCTGAAACCGGCTCCAATCACCCAATTGCAAGGTCGGTTATTGAAGCATCAGTGATGAATTCAATAAAAATTACAGAAAAAATTGTTGAGCATAAGGAAATGTCCGGGTTTGGAGTAAAGGCTCGCACACCGGATCATGTAATTATTGCGGGTAACGATGCTTTGTTGCATAAGTTAAATATTAAGCATGATTTATGCAATATTGATGGTACTGTTGTACATGTTGTGGTTGACAATGTATATGCAGGTTATATTACTATAGGTGATGAATTAAAAAAAGATGCACAAATCGCAGTAGAAATGCTTAGATCAGAAAAAGTCGAAAACATTTTTATGTTAACAGGAGACAATCGTTTTACGGCAAAACAGGTTGCAGATAAGCTGGGTATCTCTTCATATCATGCAGAATTACTACCCGAAGAAAAAGTAGCAGTATTTGAAAAAATTTCCAGAGATTACATGAAATCTGGAAAAACTGCTTTTGTTGGAGATGGGATAAATGATGCACCGGTTCTGGCCCAGTCTGATGTAGGTATTGCCATGGGCGCATTAGGTTCAGATGCTGCGATTGAGACTTCTGAT
>Ga0209723_1002203_pt1 | contig 26951 bp, 17 predicted proteins | sample BiotimSIPDNA_2_FD_185750 | JGI IMG/M metagenome (GOLD analysis project Ga0209723, IMG submission 185750) | Anaerobic biogas reactor microbial communites from Washington, USA - Biogas_R2 time_0 SIP DNA (SPAdes) (version 2) | ecosystem: Engineered > Bioreactor > Anaerobic > Unclassified | place...
CGCCACTTGTAAACAGCAATCTTCTGCTTTAAAATCACTTAAAATAACCCGTTATTCCTGCGTGATTTTGCATTGAATCTTACTGTTTACAAGCGGTCTGAACTCATAAATAAAGTCGAACTCAGGTTAATAAAAAGTAAATAAACACTTTGCATTTTCTTTTTTAGGCTCATCACTCAGGAAATCCTTGAGATGTAAAATTTTTGTCGAAACTTGAATGAAACGTTTCAGATATAAAATTGAAGCTTTATTTTTGCGACCTATATTTTACACAAAATCACAACGTTAGTTTACGACAAAGTTTTTATCATCATGCATAAAATTGTATCGATTATCCTCCTGTCTTTTTTTGTTGCTATTGCTGGTAATGCTGTGGCACAATCGGTTGAACAGCGTTCGGTGGCACCAATGAGTGCGTTTTCACCTCTTGAACCAGCGAGCTATATCTTGCTGGGTGAAGGCTATGGAAATATAGAACCGTTGGTATATGAGGTGGGTTTTGCACCTCAGTTTCGTATTGCGGCAAATCGTTTTCCAAACTTTGGGTTTATATTCACTCCTAATTTCGTGTTGAGAATGCGGGATCAGTTTTCGCATCCTATTCGTACTCCATCGTATATGCCTAAAGGAACGTTGTTTTATCATGTGGAAAATGATGAGGTTACTGGTGTCGATCGGTTTGCCTTTCTCACTATTGGACATCACTCTAACGGTCAGGAAGGTTCCTTTTTCGAAGCGGATAGCCTAACTATCAACACCTTCAACGGAAGTTTTTCTTCCAATTATGCTTCGCTGGGCTACGAGTGGATAAGCCCGAACAAGCGCACTTTTAACCCGACCAGTAATTTCAGGCTTTCTTCTACCTTTTATTTTGTAAATAAAATTATTAGGAGTATGTATGGACCGTTGCGCTTTCAGGCCGATTTGCAATCGACTTTATACCTTACCGGCGAAAAGAATAATTTCTTTCGGCCAGAAAAAACCAGAGCAGCATTGGTAGGTAAAATGAATGTTACCTGGCTGGCTATGGGCGTGAAAAATGCCGAACCGATTGACTTAAAACGATTGGTTTTTAGCTATACTCTTTCTTATCAGCCATCTTTTATCAGCGATGTAGCTTTTTTTACCCGTTTCTATTACGGGCAGGATTATTACAATATCAATTTCGAGCGTACCTTAAAAGTGCTACAATTTGGTTTCTCTGTTCGAAATATTTCATTCCGCTGACATGTAAAATGGGTTATATAATTTTCACAGAGTATAATCTTACCTATCTTTGTCTTTTGAAAGTAACATGTTGTATCTTAATATATTTATCAAGCTAAATAGATTAAAGGGATGAAAACCCGTTCGCTGAAAAAATTTATCTATCTGTCGATAGCCGCAGCAGTTATAACAATTGTACTCAAGGTTATTGCTTGGTACATAACCGATTCGGTGGGTTTATTGTCTGATGCTATGGAGTCTTGCGTTAATCTTATTGCGGCTATTATTGCCCTAGTAATGATTAATATAGCTGAAAAACCAGCCGATCATGAACACGCTTTTGGCCACGGAAAGGCTGAATATTTTTCCAGCGCCATTGAAGGGGCTATGATTATTATAGCCGCCTTTAGTATTATTTGGTCGGCAGTGCCGCGTTTATTACATCCTCAGTCAATCGAAAATGCTGGAATCGGGTTAATGGTGTCGGTTTTTGCATCGCTGATAAATCTTGCTGTAGGCCTTATACTTATTCGCAATGGGCGGGCAAACAATTCGATAACCCTTGAAGCAGACGGGAAGCATTTAATGACCGACGTTTATACTTCAATAGGTGTATTGCTTGGTATCCTTTTGGTGAAATTGACCGGATGGCTGATACTAGACCCGATTGTTGCTGTGGGGGTTGCATTAAATATCCTTTATACCGGGTATCATTTAATTCAACGTTCAGCTACTGGTTTGCTTGATTGCGCTCTTTCTGATGATGAAATCACTCGTATTGGGCAGGTAATGAATGGTTATCAGGAGCAGGGAATTACCTATCATTCTCTGTTGACCAGGCAGGCGGGGCAACGTAAATTCATCGAGTTGCATTTACTTGTACCCGGAGAATGGACTGTTCAGGAAGGGCACAATTTAGCAGAAGATATTGAAAAACAGATAAGCTCCCAGTTCGATGGGCCAGTGAGGGTTTTAACCCATATTGAGCCTAAAGATGACCCCGTTTCGATGCACGATATCGGGATAGATCGGCAAGATTGGTAGGTATTTATTCGATAGATTTTCCTTTATCGTATTCTGTTTTATATCTGTTAACCTTTGCTCTCCACAAGGCTTTATTTTTTTATTTCATTGCAGAAATGAATTCGATTTGTTTTATTTGCTTTCCTGTCAGGAAGAAAAATTAAAAGATATATAATGGAAAAAATGTTGCTTTTGGGGGCCGAGGCCATCGCTCAAGGTGCGCTCGACGCTGGGTTAAGTGGAGTGTATGCTTATCCGGGAACCCCTTCAACCGAAATTACTACTTACATTCAAAATTCATCTGAAGCCGCAGAACGGAAAATCCGCGCTAACTGGTCGGTCAACGAAAAAACAGCATACGAAGCTGCATTGGGGATGTCGTTTACAGGCAAAAGGACTATGGTGTGTATGAAGCATGTAGGGCTAAATGTGGCAGCCGATGCTTTTATTAACTCTGCTGTTACCGGAGTTAACGGGGGTTTAATCATTGTTGTTGCCGACGACCCTTCGATGCACTCTTCTCAAAATGAGCAAGATTCACGTTTTTATGGGAAGTTTGCCATGATTCCAGTATTAGAGCCCTCGACTCAACAAGAAGCATATGATGCGGTGCGTTATGGTTTCGAAATTTCAGAGAAATTCAGTTTACCTGTCATGATGAGGGTTACCACCCGCATGTCGCACTCCCGTTCAGGAATTGCACGTTCGAAGGTTCTTCCCCAAAACGCAATCAATTTTCCATCAGACCCTATGCAGTTTATGCTTTTGCCTGCTTTTGCCCGCAAACAATATCATAAACTCATCGAAATTCAAGGGGAATTGGAAAGAGAGTCTGAGAATTCAAAACTCAATAAGATCGAAATTAACAATAAAGGGGGGATTGGAGTACTGGCATGTGGCATTGGCTACAATTACCTGCTTGAAAATATTGCTCAAACCCGTTCATCCTACAATATTTTGAAAGTTTCACAATACCCGCTTCCCCGGAACATGGTTGAACAGCTTTTTGCCAATTCATCGAAAGTTCTTGTGTTGGAAGAAGGATATCCAATTTATGAAGAACTGTTACGTGGATATTTAAATTCTGCTACTGCAGTGCCTATCGACGGACGCTTGAATGGAGTTGTTGTTCGCGAAGGTGAATTAGATCCCGACAATGTGGCACTTGCCTTAGGAAAGAAAACATCGCAGCCTGAAAGTATCGATGGAATTGTTAAAAACAGACCGCCACAATTATGTCAGGGATGTAGCCATCACGATATGTATGAAGCGTTGAATGAAGTTCTCGCTGGTTTTCCTATCAAAAAAGTGTTTGCCGATATTGGCTGCTACACGCTTGGAGCTATTCCTCCATTGAAAGCAATCGATACTTGTGTCGATATGGGGGCGTCGATAACAATGGCCAAGGGTGCCGCCGATGCTGGTTTCCGTCCTTCGGTTGCTGTTATTGGCGATTCAACGTTCACCCATTCTGGTATAACAGGTCTTCTCGATTGTGTTAATGACCAATCGGCTGTGACCATTATCATTTCTGATAATTCGACAACTGCTATGACTGGCGGGCAAGATTCTTCGGGAACAGGCCGTTTGGTAGAAATTTGTGTGGGTGTGGGTGTAAATCCAGAGCATATCCGCGTAATTGAACCGTTGGGGAAAAACTTCGAAGCAAATGTTGCCATTCTTCGTGAAGAAGTTAATTATGAGGGTGTTTCTGTAATTCTAGCTCAGCGCGAGTGCATTCAAACCCAGTTGCGCCGAAAGAAAACCGAGAAAAAAGACGACCCATTGGTAAGAAACTGTAAACATTAATACGAAATGAAGAAAGACATAATATTAGCCGGAGTAGGCGGTCAGGGAATTTTATCTATTGCAGCAGTGATTGACTCTGCAGCTTTGTCGCTTGGATATAAAGTTAAGCAAGCCGAGGTTCATGGCATGAGCCAACGCGGGGGTGCGGTACAGTCGCATCTTCGTATTTCTGACACCGGAATTTATAGCGACCTTATTGGTTTGAAAAGTGCCGATTTGATCATTTCTGTTGAACCCATGGAGAGCTTAAGGTATATACCATTCTTGTCGGAGAAAGGCTGGGTGGTAACCAGTCGCGACTGCTTCAAGAACATTGCCAATTATCCGGAGGAAGAGGAATTATTTGCTCAAATTGAAAAATTACCAAGGAAAATAGCTGTAGATGCTGAGAAATTAGCTCGTGAAGCGGGCTCGGCTAAAGCTTCAAATATTGTAATGCTGGGAGTAGCTGCTCCGTTTTTAGGTATTGCTATCGATAAATTGAGGAAGGCTATTGAAATAATTTTTGCCGAAAAAGGGCAGAAGATAATCGATATTAACCTCCGGGCTTTTGATGCAGGTTTAGCATGCAACAACCAATAATATTTACTTACTTCCCGCCTTATTTTTTGTAAAGCGGGAAGTTTTCTTAATCGTCAGCTTTTAATTTTTTTTGGGAGAAAATAATGAATTAGCTTTCATTCAGTCTTTTAATGTCGCAATACTTTCTTATATTTGTTGAGTAACATTTATTTACTTAACAAATGATACTGAAAAAATCTCCTTTAACCTTATTATTAATTGTAATTTCACCATTCCTTTTTGCTTCTTCTGACGTTGATAGTCTGGAGCAACTGTTTGCAAAGCAGAAAGGTGCAGATAGATTTGAAACCGGATTACAGCTATGTGATTCAATGGTTGAAGAACCGGAACAACAAATTGACTTTGCTAAGTCTCTTATTTTACTGGCAAAGAAAGAAATACCTGGCTCTATTCAACTTGCAAGGTTGCACCATAAATTATCAGACAGTTACATTTTGCTCGATAGTTTTGAACAATCGAGTCAACAGTTGCATTATGCTATTGAAGTTGCTGAAAAACTATCAACGTTCGACACTATCTTTATTGCCGAAGTATACAGCGAGCTTGGTTTGAATTACAATGAATTGGGCGATAATAGTAACGCAAAAAAAAATCTGCTTCTTTCAATCGACCTATTTGAAAAAGTGGGTAACAGTGATGGATTAGCCGATGTTAAAAACGATCTGGCGGTTGTATTCCACGATCAGGGCAAATATCCGGAGGCCATTTCTCTTTTCAATGAAGTGTATCAAATGGATTTGGCCGCGGGCGATAAACGCAATCAATCCTCGTCGCTTAACAACATTGGACGAATGTATGTCGACTGGAAGAAATACGAAACAGGTCTCGATTACTATTTTCGTTCAATTGAATTACTTGATACCATTGCCGATAAAGAGGTGCTTGGAATACGTTACAACAATATTGGAATGGTGTATCAGCTTATGGGAAAACACCGTGAAGCAATTATCTGGTTTGAAAAAGCAAGAAAAATTGATCAGGAAGAAAACAACTCGATCAAATTAGGCATTCGCTTTTGCAATATTGGCAACTCATATCTGGCACTTGGCGATTTTAAGAATGCCAGAATAAACCTTGAAAAATCGTTAGCTATTTTTTCCAATAGCAATATGTATTCCCGTATATCAAAGGTTTACGGGAGCCTTGGAAGTTTATTTCTTAGTGAGGGAAACTTTCTTGCTGCAGAAAAGCATTTGTTGCATTCGCTCGAAATGGCCGAAAAAGGGGAGAACATCCCTGAGATTTCTGGTGGTTATTCAAAACTATACCAGTTTTACAAACAAACCGGAAACCACAAAAAGGCACTCGATTATTATGAATTGTTCACTGCCGCCAACGATTCGATTTACAACCTTCAGGCTTCAAAACAAATTGAAGAACTTGAAGCCCAATACCAAAACGAGAAAAAGGAAGCCGAAATCACCCGGCTCGAAAAGGAAAACGAACTCAAAATTAAAGAACTAACATTCCGAAAAAGGGAACGAAACTGGGCAATTGCCGGAGCACTGCTGTTTTTGGTTGCTGCTGGTAGTTTATTCTTTCTATTTTCAACTGTTAAGAAACAAAAGGCAAAATTATCGGAACAAAACCTCGAACTCGACCGATTAAACAAAACCCTGAACCGGCTTTTTGCCATTATATCGCACGACCTTCGAAATGCCACAGCAGCCTATCAAAGCAGCGCAAAGGTAATTGAACATCATCTGGGGAAAGGTCAACCCGAGAAATTATTGCCGATTGCCGCCGAAATCAATGCGAATGCCAAAAACCTGTCTGCAATGCTCGAGAAACTGCTACAATGGGCGGCAATCCAAATGAAAGGAATTTCTCCTGACCGAGAAAACCTATCGGTTAGTGAAGAGGTCGAGAAAGTTATTAATTTGCTGAAAAACGATGCAGAAAAAAAAGGCAATAATATTGTAACAGATGTTGGCGCCGATCATAAAATTTACTGCGACAGGGAGAGCTTTTCTCTGATATTGCGCAACCTGATTGGCAATGCCAATAAATTCACATCGGAAGGTGAAGTTGCAATTTCATCGAAAAAAGATGGGCAATATGTGATTTTGTCAATTAGTGACACCGGTTGCGGAATGCCGAAACAAATGGTTGAAGGGATTTTCAAAAGCGATAAAGAAAATATCAGGCAGGGGACATCCGGTGAAAAGGGTACTGGTCTTGGATTGATGATGGTGAAAGAACATGTTGAAAAAAACGGGGGGAGCATCACTGTTGAAAGTGAAGAAGGTAAAGGAACAGCATTTACCGTTTTTCTTCCTCTAAAATAAAAATATTTGAATTATGCGTGTTTTTATTGTTGAAGATGAACTGATCCACCTGGAAGCAATAAAGATTGCCATTGAAGAGGCAGGGTTGGAGCTGGCTGGTGAGTGCGGCAATGCCGATCTGGCTTTTGATTTGATTGGGAAAACTATGCCCGATGTGCTACTAGTTGATATTGCTCTGCCCGGATTACTCAACGGCATCACACTTGCTGAAAAGGTTCACAACGAATTGCGCATTCCGCATATTTTTACCACTTCGTTTACCCAGTCGCAAATTATCGAACAGGCTGTTGATACCAACCCTGTGGCCTATTTGCGAAAACCGGTCGATACCGCCAGCTTGTGTGCTGCCGTAAAAATTGCGATGAAAAACGAACACGCAAACCAAAAAACAATCAATTGCCCCGATGAAAATGCAAAAACCTTTTACACGAAAATTGGCGATAAGCTGGTGCGTGTCAATTTAGATGAAGTTTTGATGGTAAAAGCCGACGGTGAGAACTGTATCTCAATGGTACTCGAAAAGCGCGAAATCGCCTGTCGTACTACTCTAAAAGAACTATCACGCCAACTGCCATCACATTTCATACAGGTACATCGTGGCTATCTTATCAACCTCGACCACCTCGACACCTTCAACGAGCGCGAACAAACCGCGGTACTCAAAGGGCACAGTGCCCCGGTAGCCCGAAGCTTCCGAAAAACTTTTCTAAATTCCATACGAAAAGTGTAAGTCAGACTTTTCCAACATTTCATTTTCCATCACTCCATCAACTTTTCACCCTGTAAATATCACCTTTCACCCCCCAAATCCTTCCTCCCGCCACCCTTTCCCGGCAGCCCGTTTCCCGGTAATCTACCTTTGGAAGAAAAAACGGCTATGTCGAGAATTTTTGTCCTGCTTTTCTTCCTTCTGCTCAGCGCTGCCTGCGAACCTGGTCCGGTAAAACTTCCGGCCACCTGGACGGTGCTGGAAAGCGAACCGGCCAACAACCTTTTCGCGCCCGGTATGGAATTGTGCTTTGCCGGCAGCCGCCTTTCGGTAGTGAAGAACGGGAACACTGCCGAATACCAATATGTATGGGTCGATGATAAACTGGCTGTCCGCTCCACCTTTTCCGACTGGCTTTTTAAAACCGAAGCCGGCGCCGGCGATACGCTTTACCTGTATGAACAATATGCCGGGCACCCGATGAAAATTAAATTAATACGAATCAATAAATCGAAAAAGAACAAATCATGAAACGAATTTTAACCCTTTGCACCTTATTGCTGGCCTTTTCACTGGCCACAAGCGCCCAGGTCTCGGAACAGGAATTCCAGGCACTAAAAGCTCTTTACAACGCCACCGATGGCGACAACTGGTTTAACCGCACCGGTTGGGAAAGCATTAATACCACCGCTACAAAGGATGATGTGACCACCGTGTGGGCTGGGATAAAAGAAATTGAAGATGGACATATAACCAAGATATCTTTTCGTGGCGTAAGCAATAATCTTTCCGGGCCCTTGCCCCCCGAAATTGGTAACCTGGTTTGGTTGTTTGAGTTAAACCTTCCTGGTAATCATCTTTCCGGCGTTTTGCCCGAGGAAATTGGGAATTTAGCGAGCTTAGATAATCTTGATTTAGGTTACAATAATCTCTCGGGGCCATTGCCTGCTTCACTTTCAGGCCTGGTGAACCTGCGTTCAATCAGAATTTCTAATAATCCTTTAAACTGTGATTTCCCATCCGAAATACTGGTAGGACTATCCAACATCAGAAGAATAAACCTATACTCTTGTGGGTTAACCGGTACGCTGGGTAATGTGTTTGCATCGCTCACCAATCTTGAAGGATTTGATGTTAAGGACAATCAAATAATGGGTGAAATTCCTGCTTCAATAAACACATTGACAAGGCTTAGTGAGATCCATTTTGATAGAAATCAGCTAACTGGGAATTTACCTTCGCTTGAAGGTTCGGCAGCAACCATCTATTACCTGACTTTTTCCGGCAATCAATTATCCGGACCCATACCATCCAGCTACGGTAGTTTTTCCAAAATGCAATATTTTCAAGTTAACGGGAATCAACTGTCCGGTTCTATTCCCGCTGGTATTTTTCTTTTACCCAATTTTAAAAGGCTGTACATTCAAGAGAATTATTTCACTTTTGCAGGTATTGAACCGGTTTATAATCAGATTAATGCACTTTCACAAAAATATTATTGGACGACAAAAATATTCCCAGTCACGCAAAGTTCTTTTGTTTTGAATGCAGGCGATGCTCTTGCCCTGAACGCTGCTGAGCTTTCTGTTCATGCTTTGGGCGGCAACAACAACCGCTACAAATGGTATTGCAACAATGTGGAGGTCTATTCAGGAAACAGCCCGGTGTATACCGTTCCTTTGGCAGGGGCAGCCCATGCCGGGGTTTACCGCTTCGAGGTTACCAACACGGTGGTTACCGATATTACGTTGAAATCGGAAACCATAACCGTAAACATTATCGGTGGCAACGAAGCCCCTTCCGATATCATCCTTTCGGCAACTTCGTTGGATGAGAACATTACCGGCACGGTGGCCACCCTGAGCGCTGTTGACCCCGACGCCACTGATGTGCATACCTTTTCGCTGGCTAGCGGTAACGGAACCAACGATAAGAACAACGGTAAATTTCAGATTATCGACGGCAATCAGTTGAAAATGATCAGCAGTGCAGACTATGAAACTACCCCTTCATTATATGTCCTGATTACGGTAAACGATGGCAACGGGGGGGTATTTACCAAAGCGGTCACCATCGCGGTGAACAACATCAACGAAGCCCCGAGGTACAACGACCAAACGACAAGTGTTTCCATCGACGAAAACGCGGAAAACGGCACAACGGTTTGTACCCTCACGGCCCAGGATCCCGAAGGTGCAGCTGTTACTTATTCCATTACATCGGGGAATGACAACGGAGCATTCGGCATTAACGGAAACAAGCTTGTGGTGGCCGACAATACAAAGCTGAATTACGATGTCAAAAACCAGTACAGTCTGGTGGTCAGCGCCAGCGACGGAACCCTGAGCGCGAATGCCACAATCACGGTATCGCTGAACAAAATCAACCAGATGCCGCAGGTTGAAAATCAGGTATTTGCCCTCGACGAGAATTCCCCCGAAGGAACGATGGTGGGCAGCATTGTAGCCACCGACCGCGAAGGTGATCCGCTGACTTATAACTTCCTTACCGGCAACGAACTATTTGCATTCAAATTTAATGGCAATACTATTGAGGTTGACAATACCGAGGCACTCGACTTTGAACTACACCCGGTTTTCAATCTAACGATCAATGTTTCTGATGGCATATCAAATGTTCAAGCTACGGTAACCATCAACCTGAATAATGTAAGTGAAAATACCGATAACGATATTCTAACGTTCTCGGTGCCCGAAATGGTTGGAAATGCCGTAATCAATAATGCATCCCACACGATTGCTGTTAATGTTAGTGATGTCAGCTTATCATCGTTGGTGGCAACCTTTACCATTTCACCTGATGCAACATCGAATCCGGTTAGCGGCACTTCGCTCGATTTCACCACTCCTCAGACCATACAGGTTACTTCGCAGTCGGGAGCAACACAGGACTGGGTGGTTACGGTTACCAAGCAGGTAAGCAATACCACTTTTCAGAATCAGAACCTTAACGTTTATCCCAACCCTGCGGTTAGTTTTTTGCAAATAAACGGATTGGGAGAGGCTTCTTTAATAAGGGTTTTCAATTCTGTCGGGCAGCAGATTTTGTTGGTAAACACAACCAATGAAAACGAACAGATTGACATAAGCCAGCTTAAAAAAGGGAACTACCTGCTTATGGTTGAGTCGGAAGGAAAACGTTCGGCACATAAGTTTTCAAAACTATAAACCATTAATAAACAGAAGATTATGAAAAAAATCGTTAACGTTGTCATTGCGATAACAGTATCTATGCTAATTCTACTTAGCAGCGAAATCTCAGCGCAGATACCCTCAGGAATAAGTTATCAGGCAGTAATACGGAACTCTTCAGGCGAACTGGTGCAATCGGAAGTCGTAGGAATCCGTATATCAATCCAAAAAATATTCAAAGGGGTTCCAACCACGGTATATGCCGAGACACATACCCCAACAACTAATGACAATGGCCTGATAAGTATTGTGATTGGAAATGGGCGGCCAACAACAGGAACCTTCTCAGCAATTGAATGGTACCAAACCTTATCTTCATTTAGCTTGAAAGCAGAAGCTGATCCGGAAGGAGGAACTAACTACAGTTTACTTGGGTCCAGTTCAATTTATTCTGTTCCTTTTTCTTTTTTGGCACAAAAAGCTGACACTGTTTTGCACGAAGGCGATCCGTTGTTTAATGCTTCACCGGCAAGGTTTATACTATCAAGCGATGTTGTAAGGTGGAATAGTTTTAGTTTGGGTACTGCTTATTCAGGTGGTAGAACGATTACTGCCAATAGTGGGCCGGTAGAGATAAATGGTACTGATGGCATTCTTTCACAAGGCACCTATATGTCGGGAACAGCCTTACAATCAAGTGGAGCCGGAACAAGGTTGTTATGGTATCCAAAGAAATCAGCGTTCAGGGTTGGAACAGTCGCTTCAACCGAATGGAATGATGTAAACATTGGTCCCCATTCTATCTCAATGGGGATGAATACAATTGCTAGTGGCGAACGTTCAGTTTCTTTTGGAAGAGGATCGGTTGCCAGCGGAACGAATTCAACTGCTATGGGCAGTAATACTGAAGCTACCGGGGATTACTCTGTTGCAATGGGCAGTGTAACAAAGGCAACTGCCGATGCTTCAACCTCAATGGGCTATTTGACCGAAGCGAATGGCGATGCTTCAACTGCGATGGGAAATGAAACAACTGCAAGTGGTTCAGCCGCTACTGCATTGGGAAACCAAACAACCGCAAGTGGTGATGCGTCATTTGCATCAGGGGCTTCAACCACTGCGAGTGGAACTGCTTCGTCGGCAATGGGGGTTTTGGCCTCTACAAACAATTTCATGGGCAGTTTTGTCATTGGCGATGCTTCAACGTATGGAACCACGAATGCCATCGTATCAAACTCCGCTTCAAATCAAATGACAATGCGTTTTGCGGGTGGATACCAGTTGTACTCCAACAATCTGGCCAATATCGGGGTTTCGTTGAGTGCAGGTGGTAATAGTTGGTCTTCGATTTCCGATTCAACCAAAAAAGAAAATTTTCGGGCAGCAAATGGTGATTTTTTTCTAGGAAATATTTCAAAACTTAAACTGGGAAGCTGGAATTATAAAGGACAAAACCCCAAATTATTCCGGCACTATGGTCCCATGGCACAGGAAATCTTTCACTACTTTGGAAATGATGGTATTGGAACTATTGGTTGTGACACTACACTGTCTACTGCCGACATGGATGGGATCATGATGATATGTATTCAAGCTCTTGAACAGCGAACAATTACCTTGCAGGACCAAAACAGGAAACTTGCCGAAGCTAACAATCATTTGATTCAACGTCTCGAAAAAGTGGAGGGAATGCTTGAAAAACTGGCTGCAGTTAAAGAAATGAATAGTCATTCTGATTTAGCAGAAAAATAAACAGACCGATGAAAATCAGCGTAAAGCATACCATTATGAATGTAAAAATAAAACATATCGGCATACCGATTCTATTCGGCTTTATCTGTAACGGGTTATTTGCGCAACAAGCTATTCTGTCATCAGGTGGAGGTTCTTCCAACGGAATGTTAAGCTATTCTTTTGGACTAGTTGCTTTTCATACCTATACAAGTGGCAATAGTTTTATTGCAGAAGGCATACAGCACCCATTCGAACTATTTAGCAATGACAGCGAAGTTCCAAACACACTTGAAATTACTGATGAAACAACTTTCGCTGCTGGTACTGAAGAGTGTTTTGGAGCACAGCAAATAATTACCGTAGCAGGTGGAGGAAACCCGGTGGTAGTTCAAAGTGGGGCAACTGTTCGTTTCATCGCGGGACAATCAGTTCAGCTTTTACCGGGATTTCATGCACAGGAGTCAAGTTCTGTTCATGCGTTCATTACAACCGACGGCTCTTTTTGCGACTTATATCCATCGCCAATTATTGTACAGTTACCACCAGATAATGAGAAAAGCGCCTCTGAAAACCCATCGACAGAAGAAAGTGCAGATCAACCTTTTCAGCCTCACTTGAAAGCGTACCCGAATCCATGTAACCGAAAGTTCACCCTCGAAATCAACAATTTTGGGAAACAAACAGAAATCGTTGTTTTCAACATGCTGGGTATGGTTGCTTACCGGAATAAACATAATCTTAACAACAAAGTGGAACTTAACCTGCCATTTCTGGAAAGAGGGGTTTACAACATACGAGTTAATGATGAACTTATAGTCAGGTCTGTAAAGATGATCGTACTGTAAGATTTATAAAAAGAAAAATCCTTAAAAATCAACAAAAATGAAAACAATAAAATTCACAGTAATCCTTTCCCTAATTGTTTGCCTTACACTGTCGGCCTCGGCACAATTGGGAAACATAAAAAGTATTGGGAAAAAGGTGGTGAACAGCGCCGAAAAAGCAGTTACATCCCAATCGGATCAAAACCAATCGAATGCAGCTAAGGGAGATCAATCTGAAGTTTCAACTCCAACATCTGCAGTAAGTTTACAAGTTTTATATGTTTCGAAAACGAAAGGAAACAACAAGAACGATGGTTCACAGGCAACACCGCTAAAAGAGATCGATAAAGCCATTGAACTTTCATCGCCGGGAGGTGAAATTCGCGTTGCTGGTGGCCGGTATTCTGGAACATTAAACGTGGGATTTTTCGTAAGCGATAAACCAGTCAGAATTTTTGGAAGTTTCGATGAAGATTTTTCTGCTCAGGATATCGTAGTCCATCCTACACTTTTGCAACCCGATAACGAAAGCGCCCGCTCGAACCGTAAATGTGTAATGCAATTTACCAATGATGTAGCTGGTACAGTGCTTGATCATTTGGTTTTTGATGGTGGAGAGCGAAATGCTTATCATGCAACCGAAGGAATTATTGAAGGGATCGAAGGAGGAAGGCTTCTGCCCCCAACCGAAAAACCACCGGTAGCAAACCCAACAGTAGGAGAACCTCTTCTTCAGTTTGTCAGTGCAACCACAGGAGGAGATGTAACCGTTCAAAATTGTGTTTTCACTAATGGCGCCAGTTTTGCCTTGCAAGCTGGCCATCGTAGCGGAAAATTCACAGTGAAAAACAACGTGTTCGTGGCCAACAAAATGGCGGCCATCGAAATTTACGGAACCTGTGCCAGCACCGGCGGACCCAACACCATGGCGCTTTGCGGCGAAGTGGAAGTGGCGTATAATACCATCGTTTTCTCGTGGAGCCGCACCAAGGATTTCCTCGATATGGGCTACGGTGTGCGAATTATGACCAAATGCGAGTACAACATCCACCACAACATTATTGGAGCTTCCATCCTGGCTGGAGTCGATCATACCCGTTTTAACAAAGACGAATGGGTGAAGGTGGATCACAATATTTTCTTTGTCAATAAAGACGAAGATTTGCACTATAGCCCGGCCAGCAATACTCGTTTACGCGTCAATGCCGCCGATTTTGGCGACCTCGAATTCGACAGCGCCGAAGGAAACGTGAACAAAATTCCCGAAGGTTTGCAGGTGAACAAGGCCTATCTCGAAGGCTACCTGAATGCCCGCTACAGCGAAACAACCGACCTCGACCGCAACTCGCCGGCCAATATGTGGCGCTCCATGATGGGCATGAACCTTCAGGGAACCATGACCTCAAGCGTAACCATGTTTGCAAACAAGTACCCGTGGAACGATGCCCTCAACCTGTTTGGCAACGTAAACGGGTATGGCGCCCAATAAAACCCCCAACCCACTAAAGGGGGCTGTAATTAAATACAATATAATTCTTAATAAAAAACTCAATATTAACCACTTAGATATTTATCATCATGAACACAATCAATCAAATCCTATCCGGAGTACGAAATGTACTGGGTATAACCAACTCCATTCGGAGTACAGCAGGCAGCGTTAAACGCGAAGCCGACCATGTTTCGAAATTTGCCCAAAAACAAAAGGCAAAAAAGGAAAGTAAAAAAGTTGATAACCCTGAAAACGAATAGCCATGGACGATCCGAAAAAATTAGTACAAGAGGCCAATGGTTTTTTGCGTACAGCACAAAACAACATGTTCAGCGGCAAAAACAACGAGGCCGTTGAGCTACTGGTGAAAGCCGAAGAAGCCGGCGAAAAAGCCCGACAACAAATCCCGAACGATTTTCAGGTTACTTCGCTGTTTCAGAAAATCGAAAAAATGCGCAAGGACCTTGAACGCAAAGGTGTACAAACCCGCCCGGGAGGCAACAAGGAATACCCCTTCGAAGTGCAGGCGCAACTCAGCCGCATTCGCGAACTTTTGCTCAGTAAAAACCTCGAGAGGGCCAAACATGAGCTCGATGAATACTATGCGCGCTTTGCCGGCCCCATGACCGATATTCCCGAAATAAAGGAAATGAAAGAACACTTTGTAAAACTCGAGGCTGAAGCCCGCGAACAGGAGACCCGAAATGCTTCGGCCAAACAAGCCGAAGCGCTGGAACGCGAAAAGCACGAGTCTTTATGCCGCGAATGGGAAACCCGGTTCAAACAAATACCTTATTTCGAGGGCTCAGCTCAAAACGTTCCGCAGTTGATTGACGAGAAAGAACGTTTCCGGCAGGCAGTCGATTTAATGGCCGAATACCGCAATGTGGTTTTCATTGCCGAAAAACCATTAATGCTCGAAAGCATTGAGCGCGATTTGCAACATCGTATCGAACAGTTTCCCGAGCGTTTGGCCGAAACAAGCTCGTTGCTTGCCAGCCGGGTAGTTGATGAAATTGAAATTCATATCAGTCAGCTTAACAACGATACCGCCTGGAAATCGAATCCCGATGTTTTACCCTATTTTGTTGGCAAACGCGATTTCGATGAGATTGCTCAGCATTTTGAAGAATTGCGACCACTGTTTGCAGTCAATCCACAGGCAATGGAAAGCATCAACAACGCGCTGGGAACGCTACATTCGTTAAACGATGCACGAAAAGACGAGCGCAGCAAGCGGATAAAAATGAAGCCCGAAGTAATTACAGGCAGCGAAGCCCTTTCGCCTGTTCAAACCGCTATTGATGCTGTTATGAAATATAATCCAGGTGCAGTTGTGTTGAAATCGGCTGTAGTTAAGCCTTGGGAGAGCAAACGCACCGAAGGGTGGAGCGACAATACACGCTCGAAATGGGTGGTGAAAAACCTGAGCGAAAGCACGGTCGAACTGGCTGTTTTGCTAATGGATGCTACCTGTAAGCTATTTACTGTTCATGTTGAAAAAGAATTGCAGACCGATGGTTCGTACGGCCCTTTAAGCGGTCATATTTTGTACGAAGAGCTGGCCAGTAAAAGCAACTTCGAAACCGTATAGTAAAACATTTGTAACAATAACGAAATGAAGCAAATACTTCATTATTTAATTCTCGCGCTTCTGACCCTGTTTTTGGCTGTGGCATGTGCCGACGATGATATCATTCCGGAAGAAGAAACAGGGCATGAAGCTGAGATTGAAGAAACATTGCCTGCGGATGACGAACCGGTAAACGGAAGCATCGAAGGCAGCATATCGGAGCTCGATTACAACGAAACGCAATCGGCCAGTGTGGTTACTATAAATCGTATTCCGCACACCATCGATAAGTTTCTGGAGCTCCGGTCGCAAATAGCCCACACCCCACAGGGCGCTGCCGTAATGATGGTGGTGGCCATGCGTATTTATCAGCAATACCCTAACGAAGGGCTTAAGTGTATGGTGGCCAATTCGACCACTCCGCTGGTAGCACAAGGTACGGGCGACGGTACCTACAATGGAATGAAGATGAGCAACACTTCGGAAGTAGTACGGAAGCTGAACGATTACAGTTACCTGCCGATGGTTTACTTCAGGGGTGCTTCGCCTTCGAACGGGTACACCCCCGAAGGCCCGCCCTGGGTGGCCGAGCTTAGCGTAAACCAGTACAGCTACGTAAGTGCAGCAGATGGCAACACACGAATAAAAGTTTACATAGCCACACAAGGCGCCGATTCGGCACGGCCGGTAACGGTACGAAAAACAGGCGATTATTATTTGGTTACTGAATACAGTTCGTTGTACCTGGCACCTAAGAACTTAAGCAATTAATCGATAAAAGTACACGTATGCTGGATGAAAACTGCCGTTTGCGTATTAGTGTGGTTGTAAAATCCTGAAACGTAGTAAATTGTAACAAATATAATCAACCAATATCATCAATTTAAAAATCAAAAAAAATTACAAAATGAAAACTAAAAATTACTTTCCACCTACCGGTATTTTAAGTGTAATATTAATAATGCTGGTAATGTTGGGGGCTGGAACAAATCAGCACCTTAAAGCGAATCAACCAAACATGCCGGGCATTGCTATTGATGCTCCGGTAGCGCTCGATGCAAGTGAAATAACTGATATTTCGTTTAAAGCTAATTGGCAAAGTGTAAGCAACGCTGAATATTACGAACTGTATGTTTATAAAAAAGTAGGCACACTTGTTACAGGTCAACCAATGTATGTGCCTGTTTCGGGTTACGATGGGCGTCAGGTTCAGGGCACTTCAATAGTGGTTCAGGGTTTATCGGCTGGTCTTCAATATAAATATCACGTAGTGGCAATTGGGAGTCAGTACGAGGAGTCAGTGTCATCGAATTCAATTCTTGTAACTACAAAACTGACCGGACCTGTGGCTACCGATGCTACAAACAAAACACCTGTTTCGTTCACTGCCAACTGGAATGCTGTTGAAGGTGCATCGATGTACAATGTTGTAGTAATTTATCGATACGGTGGTGTAATTCATTTAAAAGAAGGATCAACTGCAAATACTTCATTGGATTTTAATGAACTTGTGCCCGCCATTAAATACGATTATGCTGTGAAAGCTGTTGTTAGTGGTGTTGAAACGCTTGCTTCGAATACTATTTCGGTAACATTGCCGGCTGCCACACCTCCAACATTAAAGGCTGCCAGTAAAATTACTCACAATTCATTTCAAGCTAACTGGAATCAAGCAAATGGTGCAACATCGTACAAAATATATGTGAGCAAACGTGCCACTAAATTAAGCTGGGAGGTGTTGAAAACATATAATGGTAAAACGGTTACAGGTTTAAATACCCTTGTTGATGGTTTAAATGCTGATACCGAGTACAAATACGAGTTGAAAGCTGTTTACAATACCCATGAGTCGGAGTTATCCGAGTCAGTAACTTTGTTTACATTGCCCGAAGCGCCTGTTGCAAGTGCTGCTACAAGTGTTACCACAAATTCGTTTCAGTCAAACTGGGGGGCAGTTAACGGTGCTACCGGCTATAAATTGTGGGTTTGGAGCAACGAGAATACCGGTTATAGTCCCGAAGGTTATTTCCCTGCAACATTAGGCAACGTTACTTCACATGTGTTATCGAACCTCGAAAGTGGCCATGGTTATTCTTATTTTGTGCAAACAATAACAGCAAATGGTACATCAATAGTGTCGAATACAATAAATGTAGTTACCGAATCAAATACCATTAACCAATACACATTGACATTAAGTTTATCACCAAGTGGTGTTGGTTCGGTAAGTGGTGGCGGCACTTTTAACGAGGGAACCACGGTTACAGCCCATGCAAGTGCAAATACTGGATTTGCTTTTGTGAACTGGACAGAGAATGGTAAAGTTGTCTCCAGCTCTGCCAGTTATGTATTTCAAATAAGTGCTAACCGAAATTTGGTAGCCAACTTTAGCCAAATCCCGGCAACGAGATATACCATCGCATTAACGGCTTCGCCTTCGAATATGGGAAGTGTAAGTGGCGGAGGAGACTATCCGCAAGGTACTGATGTTACCGTAAGCGCTACCCCTGCATCAAAAGCTTATCGTTTCGTGAACTGGACAGAGGGCGGAACCCAAGTCTCAACATCTGAAAGCTATACGTTTACTATCGCGGGCAACCGTAACCTGGTGGCAAACTTCGTTGCGCAAGCACCAACTACCTATACAATTGCCTTATCAGCTTCTCCGGCAAACGGAGGAACAGTCAGTGGCGGTGGAACATTTAACGCGGGAATTACAGTTACTGCTCATGCAGCACCAATGGCGGGCTACACGTTTGTGAATTGGACAGAAAACGGATCAATTGTTTCATCTTCGGTTAGTTATGTTTTTCAAGTTACATCCAATCGAAACTTGGTGGCAAACTTCGTATCGCAAACCCCAACCACCTACACCGTTGCCTTATCAGCTTCTCCGGCAAACGGAGGAACGGTTAGTGGTGGTGGAACATTTAACGAAGGAATTACGGTTACTGCTCATGCGGCACCTATGGCGGGTTATACGTTTGTGAATTGGACAGAAAACGGATCAATTGTTTCAACGTCGGTGAGTTATATTTTTCAAGTAACATCCAATCGAAACTTGGTGGCAAACTTCGTATCGCAAACACCAACCACCTACACCGTTGCCTTATCAGCTTCTCCGGCAAACGGAGGAACGGTTAGTGGTGGTGGAACATTTAACGCGGGAATTACAGTTACTGCTCATGCAGCACCAATGGCGGGCTACACGTTTGTGAATTGGACAGAAAACGGATCAATTGTTTCAACGTCGGTGAGTTATATTTTTCAAGTAACATCCAATCGAAATCTGATTGCAAACTTCGAACTTATTGCTGGTGAGGAATATTCTGTTGACTTGTCTGTTGCTCCTGCAGCCTCGGGGACTGTAAGCGGTGCCGGCTCTTTTGAATCGGGTAGCTCGGTTACTGTTTCAGCCACTGCTGCCAATGGATATAATTTTCTTAATTGGACCGAAGGTGAAAATATTGTTTCTTCAAGTGCAATATATACATTTACAATTACTTCTGATCGTAGTTTGAAGGCAAATTTTGAACCAAAAATGTTCACGATCACACTCACTGCAAACCCATCATCAGGGGGCTTTACCAATTTTGCCAGTAGTCAGTTTGCCTTTGGACAGAACGTTACCGTTAATGCAAATCAAAATAGCAATTATACTTTCGTTAGCTGGACTGAAAACGGCGTTATTGTCTCAACAAACAAGTCTTTCACTTTTACTGCAGAAGCAAATCGTTCCTTAGTGGCCAATTTCATAATTGAAACAGGGGCAGAGGATATCAATGAAATTACGATGTTGGTTTATCCGAACCCGACAACAGGCATTGTGCATGTTTCCGGAATATCGGAAGGTGCAGAACTTAAGGTAACCGATATTTCGGGCCGATTAGTCCATTCAGTAAAAGCCGATAATTCTACCGTAATTCTCGATTTGTCAAGCGTTAGACATGGCGTTTATTTCATTCGGGTTGATGATAAACAATATCATTCAACGAAGCGGGTTATTCTTAGATAGCTAACATAGATTAGCTAAATTGATTCAGAAAAGATTATGGTTTTTAAATATTTCATTTGAGACCTTGTTGCTGGTATTCCTTACGTTAGGAATATCAGCACAAGTTCCTGATGTATTGAGCTTTTAATCTTTCATTTGTGATGCTAATGGGGCATTGGTTAAATCTTCATCGATTGGTGTGAGAGTTACAATCTAAATTTTAAAATAGAAAGATTACCAGCGATGCAAACATCGAATGAAAAATGGTATCATTTCAATTTTACCTTGTTCAATGAACCTAAATCCATTTATCCTCGATGGCCATTTTTACCAGCATGGCCGTGTTTTTAGCACCAAGTTTTAGTAATAAATTTTTACGGTAACCTTTTATTGTTTCAAGGCTGAGGAATACTTTATCTGCAATCTCAGGATTCGTGTATCCTTCAACAATCAACTTAAGTAAATCGCGCTCGCGTTGGCTAAGCCACACTTCGTTGTTGTCCTTTTTTTTCATCAACAAATCAACCTCATGACAAAGAAATTCGTCGCCATTTGCAACGGTTTCAATTCCAGTAATTACCTCTTCACACATTGCATTTTTTAGTATATAGCCCGAAGCACCACTTTCCATCATTCGCCTAACAACAGTGTATTCGCCGTAACTTGTGAGAGCCAGAATTTTTAGTTCAGGATAAAGTTTCTTTAGTTCTTCGCACAAAGTAACCCCATCGGTGTCGGGCAAGTTAACGTCGAGTAATAACACATCGGGCTTTTCGTAAGAGAGTTGTTTGCGGCATTCATAGGCAGTATAAGCAATTTCTTTTACGGTAATCGTGCCCGATTCTTCAATAAGTTTACGAAGTCCTTCAACCAATATTTTATGATCGTCAACAATATTTACTTGTATCATGATTTTTCGTTTTTTAAATTGAATTCAATATTTATTTCAGTTCCCTTTTCGGGTTCTGCGTAGATATTCATTCCCCCGTTAAAGGTAGAAACCCTGTCGCTAATGCTTTTAAGTCCCATTCCTGAATTTTGAATTTTAGGGTTGAATCCTTTACCGTTGTCCTGAACTGTAATTGATAAACGATCGGGTTCCTGAACAATTTGCACATTGATTTGGTTGGCTTCAGAGTGCTTTAAAGCATTGTTAACCAGCTCGTGAATTGAACGATAAGTGAGAATTTCGAGATTGCTGTCAATCCGTTGTTCATTTCCAAAGTAGTGAAATGACACATTTGGAACCGCATTGCAAAAATCACTTAGTGAGGCTTTTAGTCCATAGCGTAAAAGCGACTCGGGCATCATGTGGTGGGCAATGCGTCGTAACTCTTTTATCGAGTCGTCGAGCATATTCACTGTTTTATTGAATTGTTCAACATTATCTGAATCGAGCACACTATAATTCTTCATGCCGTTTAAATTGAGTTTAACAACCGACAACATTCCGCCCAGTCCGTCGTGCAAATCTTTAGCCAAGCGAGTACGTTCGGTAGTTTCACCTTCGAGCACAGCTTGTGTGTTAAGCAGCTTTTGCTCTTGCTCCATTTGGGAAATGCGTTGTTCTGCCAAAGCTTTGCGGGAGTTGGCCAGCCGGGCACTGAAGAACAGTGCCAATACAATGGCAATTAGTGCAAATAAGCCGACGAGGGCAATTCCTAAAATGAGCCGTTGATTGTGGATCAATTCTGCAATTTGTTTTTCTTTTTTCTCTGTTTCGTATTGAGTTTCAAGTTCCACCATTTTTTCATGAACAGCCAAATTTTTGACTTTTTCCTGTTGTGCTGAATACGCCTCGAATTGTTCTTCAAAAGCTGCCAGATCGCCCCGGACGACACTTAGGTTGATGGCTGCCAGATAAATATCGAGCTGTTCAGTATCCGAAAGGGCATCTTTTATTTTCATGGCTTCCTGCACATAAAGTTCGCTTTGGTCGTATTGTTTCTTGCCTCGGTACACATCGGCCAGACATGATAATATGTAGGCTTCGGGACGTTTCAAGTTGTTTTTGCGGGCTAAGTTTAATGCTTTCATAAAATAAGTTTCGGCTTCGTCCCATCGGTTCAGTTGCAAGTAGTTGGCTCCAATATTCAAGGCTGCAAAACATTCTTTTTGTTCCGATTTCATTTGGCGGCTTAGTTCCAGCCCTTTCAATTGATATTTTAGAGCTTCTTCGGTGCTATCGGCATTTTGCAGGGTATTTCCCAAGGTAGAATAGGCTTGTTCCAAGGCCCACGGATCCTTACTTTTTTCGGCGTACTTCAAAGCTTTGTAGGCGTAGTCGAGTTTCACCTGAGAAGTTGCGCCCACTTGTCCGTACAAATATGAAATATTGGTGCATACGGCGCACATTTGAGGGTAATCATCCATTTGTTCGCTATATTTCAAAGCTTCGAGGTAGTATTTAATAGCTGTTTCGGGGAAACTTCGAACCGTTTTCAAGTGACCAAAGCGGTTGTAAATTTTAGATCCCATTTCTGCATCGGTAGAGAATTGGGAGTGAAATTCATCGAGGGCTTGGTTCAGCAACGTTTCGGTGCTGTCGTATTGCCTTTCGTTCATGGTAATTCCGGCCAAGGATATGCGGCCATATTGCTGGGCCAATTCATGATTGGAACGATTTAGCTTTTCGGCATATATACGTGCCTGTGCAGGTTTGTAGCCGGTGTAAACTGAAACAAGATTGTACCAAATTGTGATTTGCTCGGTTTCTGAAAGTCCTGACGAACTGAGCTGTTTCAGTAGTTCTTGTTCGCGTTTTGCCGGATCAGCTGCGTGCAGCATTGTTGAAAATAAAAGGATCAAAATAGTGACCCCAACTCCAACCAATTGCATTTTATTTCTCATTTTCGATGGTTCTGAAGATGTTGAACAAAGGTAAAAATCAATATGAAATAAAAATACCCCCCAAAGGGGGTTTCAGGTGCTCCTCCCAATTCAGAACTTTGATTTCATAAAACCAAAATCAATTTGAATAAATTATGAAACCAACTATTTATTTACTAATGTTCTTTATGCTGTGCTCTGTTGGTGTAAATGCACAAATCGACATAGAGAGCATTGATGACAAAGAAGATACGGAAGTCGTTGATGAAGCAGATGTTTCCGATGAAGAATCTGAAACTCCCGCAGTAGAAGAAAAAGCTTCGAAAGGAATAACCAGCTACAGTAAGTTTGATTTTATTCCCGGAGAGAAAGTGATTTTCTTTGACGATTTTACCCAAGATCCAGTTGGAGAATTTCCTGCCAAATGGAATACCAACAACAACGGCGAAGTAGTTACTGTTTCAGGAGTGAAGGATAAATGGTTTAAATTGCCTGCTGAAGGAGGTAATTATTTTCCTGAATTGAAATTGACATTCCCTGATAATGTAACAATTGAGTTTGATGTATTGCTTTCTGAGCAAAATACGTTTGTAATTACCTATTACAGTGAAGCTTCATTCGATGTGGATGCGTATGGTGTGCCCGGAGAAGCTGGTGCTGAAGTGATGATTAGTTCGGAAGGACATGAATTTAAAAATTATGACACCGGCGACCAGGGCATCAACACCTCAAGTAGTAAGGGCGAAATTGAACCCGGAAAACCTGCCCATGTTTCTGTGTGGATACAGAAAAGCCGATTTCGCATGTACGTGAATGAAGTCAAGGTATTTGACATTCCTAAAGGCGTATTCACCGATTTCAAATATAACCGTTTCCGTTTCGAAACTTCTAATACTAAAGAAGATGTCAACATATCTAACGTTCGAATAGCCGTTGGAGCGCCCGATACCCGCAACCAGCTTATTGCCGAAGGAAAATTGGTGACGCGGGGAATTTTGTTCGACGTGAATTCCGATAAAATTAAGCCACAATCCTACGCTTGTATCAAGGGAATTGCCGATGTGCTAAAGGAAAATCCCAGTGTAAATGTGCAAATTATAGGCCATACCGATAGCGATGGAGATGAAGCCAAAAACCTCGACCTTTCGCAACGACGTGCTGCCTCGGTCAAAGCTTTCTTGACCAGAGAATTTAATATTGACGATACACGTATGAAAACTGATGGAAAAGGCGAGGGACAACCCATTGATAACAACAGCACAGCCGAAGGGAAAGCCCAAAACCGCCGCGTTGAATTTATTAAAATGTAAAAAACCTAAAAGAACATATACGAATGAAAAACTGGATGTCAATGTATTTTAATGAATAATTGACGGCGTTGATATTTAGTTGCTTAGTAATGATAGATAATCACGAACTAATTAACGTTGAAATATTTTAAATAACTCTTCAATAAAAAATCAAAATGAAAAACGAAACTAAGATTAATCAATCCATTTGCCGGATTCTAATATTTATGGTGATAATTGTCGCCAGTTTTACAACAAATAAACCAGTTCTGGCAGCGATACCTGAACCATCTGAAATAACAGTAATCGATCCCCCAAAAGCCAGTGACGCCACTCAAATTACTACCACATCGTTTCAGGCAAACTGGTCTTCAGTTAAGGGAGCATCGAGCTATAAATTAACTGTAGCAAAATGGGGTGGGCGAGATATAAGGACTGGTGATGATATTTGGAATCCTTTGTTTAGCTATCGGGATATCAGCGTTTCTGGTACAAGTCTTGTTGTTACTGGTCTTTCTGCGGGTACAAGGTATGCATATATTGTAAAGTCTGTGTCTTTAACTGAGATTTTACCTTCAGATCCATCAAATATTATTGAAGTTACTACAACCCCAGAACCACCTGTTGCCACATTTATTACAAACCTTACTGACAATTCTTTTGTTGCTAATTGGGATGCTTCTACCGGAGCAATAAGCTATAAGTTGTATGTTCAATATAGACAATATATTCCTATTACTCAAACTTATATTTGGAGATCCATAACGGGATATGAAACCGGGCTTGCAGTGTCAGGAACTTCGTATACGGTTTCAAATCTTTCACATAGTACTAATTACCGATATAGTGTTAAGGCTATTGGGAGTTCAGCAGAGTCTGATTATTCAAATTCAATAACTGTTCAAACGCTCCCCGGATCCACTGTTGCAACAGCTGCAACAGAAATTACAGCTACTTCGTTTACAGCGAACTGGGAAAGTCAAACTTGGGCTGATTCTTACGTCGTGCGCTTAGTTCGAGAGTCGGACCAAGCGGTTATTGGAGACCAAGAAGTTGAAACGACCTCGTATACGTTTACCAGTTTAAGCCCGGGATATAGCTACCGATATCTTGTAAAGGTGAAAAGCGGTGACCTTTCATCACCATACAGTAATTTTATTTCTGTTGCTACAATCCCTCCGGCTCCTGTGGCGATAACCGAAACCGATCTTGAGCACAATTCATTTAAGGCGCATTGGAATGCTGCCGATGGGGCAACCTCTTATCTTTTGCGTGTTGTAGAAGATGAAACGCAAGGTTACATCTTAGAAGATTACGAAACAACAGATTTGTTTGCTACTGTTAGTGGTTTGCAAACAAATAGTTTGTATCATTATGCCGTTAAGGCAAAAAACAGCTCTGGAGTATCTGCCATCAGTAACTGGATACATTTGACGACTAAGCCTGCGCCTCCTGTTTTAAATCAGCCAACAAATATTACAACTAGTTCTATTTCTTTAAGTTGGTCGGCTGTTTCAGGAGCAACCGGGTACAAGCTATATTATCGATCTTCAGGGGGCATTATTCTAATAAGGTATAGCTCCCAAACCCTTGGTAATGTTACCGAATATACCTTCACCGGATTAGATATAGATCCAGGAACCCCATACGATTTCTATGTTACGGCCCTTAATGCAAATGGAGAGTCACTAGCATCAAATAAACTCACCGACGTATATACCGCTCTTGGTGCTCCAATAGCAAATGAAGCTACCAATATAGCATCCGAATTGTTTCAGGCAAACTGGTCGGCGGTTTCAGGGGCAACAGGGTATAAGTTGTCGGTTTATAAGCCAGGAATGATACGTGGTTCCTGGGTTGTTTTGTCTGAATACAACGATAAAGATGTTTCAGGAACAAATTTTAAGGTTACGGGGCTGACTCCCAATTCTGGGTATCGATATGGTGTTAAGTCTGTTATTGGAACTACTCCTTCTGTTATGTCAAATTATATCTTTGTAACTACAACAGAAGCAACTCCTGAACAAAATACTGTTTCATTAAGTGCCTCGCCCTCCAATATGGGAAGTGTGAGTGGCGGAGGAACTTTTGACAAAGGCAGTAGCGTTACCGTAACTGCAACACCTTCATCAGCATTATACCGTTTTGTAAACTGGACCGAAGGAGCATTGATTGTATCTACCAATGCAAGCTATACGTTCACTATTAACAGCAACCGCACTTTAGTTGCAAACTTTGAACTAGTGCCAGCCACAACTTATACTGTTGGTTTATCAGCTTCGCCAGCTAATGAGGGAACTGTTTCCGGAGGTGGTACTTTCACTTCAGGAACATCGGTTACCGTAACCGCTACACCTTCATCAGCATTATACCGTTTTGTAAACTGGACCGAAGGAGCATTGATTGTATCTACCAATGCAAGCTATACGTTCACTATTAACAGCAAC
>Ga0209723_1002208_pt1 | contig 26919 bp, 17 predicted proteins | sample BiotimSIPDNA_2_FD_185750 | JGI IMG/M metagenome (GOLD analysis project Ga0209723, IMG submission 185750) | Anaerobic biogas reactor microbial communites from Washington, USA - Biogas_R2 time_0 SIP DNA (SPAdes) (version 2) | ecosystem: Engineered > Bioreactor > Anaerobic > Unclassified | place...
TCCTCTACCGCAGTAAATGGGGCTACAAGATCACCCTTATCGGCGATAATGTGCGCGCCGCGCGCTATGCCGGCATCAATATCACTGCCAACACCATCCTGGTTTTCATGGTTTCGGGCGCGCTGGCAGGTCTGGCCGGTATGACCGAGGTCTCGGGCGTGGTGCACCGGCTGCAGGAGCGCATTTCCACCTCTTACGGCTTTTCCGGCGTGATCGTGGCCTGGCTGGCCAAGCTGAACCCCTTTGCCACCATCATTGTTTCCATTCTTTTTGGAGCGCTGTTGGTGGCCAGCCGTGAGATCCAGCCCTCGGGGGTCTCTTTCCTGATCCAGGGCATCACCCTTTTCCTGGTCATCAGCAGTGACGTTTTGCTGAAATATGATATCAAGTGGGTCCACCCGCAAGAGGAGCAAGCCCAATGAATATATTCGAAATTTTACGCTCCGGCGTTTCCACCGGGACCGTGCTGCTGATCGCCGCGGTGGGTGAGATCCTGACCGAACGCTCCGGCATCCAGAACCTGGGGGTGGAGGGTATGATGCTTTTGGGCGCGATGGCCGGTTTTAAGGTCACTTACTCCACCGGCAATGTCTGGTTGGGATTGGGGGCGGCAATTTTGGCAGGCGGGCTGTTGAGCCTGGCGCATGCGCTGGTCACGATTCACTTCCAGGCCGATCAAACCGTCAGCGGGCTTTCGCTCACCTTTTTGGGCACCGGATTGGCGCTGGTTTTGGGCGATGGACTGACCGGGCTGGAAACCGCGGTTGTTCCGCAAGCCAGCATCCCCCTGCTTTCACAAATCCCTTATGTAGGCGGGATCCTCTTCAGTAATCATAATTTGCTGGTTTATTTTGGCTATCTGCTGGTGCCGCTGGTGTGGCTGTATATTCACAAGACCAAACCCGGGCTGCACCTGCGCGCGGTGGGCGAAAACCCGGCCGCGGCGGATACGCTGGGCGTCAATATTTACCGTACGCGCTATCTGTATACCTTTGCCGGCGGCTGCCTGGCAGGTTTGGCTGGGGCGGCCATCAGCGTGGCCATCGCTCCCGGCTGGTACAGCAACCTGACCACCTCCGGACAGGGCTGGATTGCGGTGGCGCTAGTGATTTTTGCGCAATGGAACCCCTGGCGGGCAGCTTTGGGTGGCTATTTGTTTGGCATGCTGCGCCGATTTACGATCGACTTGCAGGGGCCGACTATGCTGTTTGGGATGGTAAATCCATTTTTCCATAACATGAACCTGGTCTTCTTTTTGCAGATGACACCTTATGTGCTGACCGTTATTGCCTTGATTTGGGGCAGCTCGGCGGCGCGCAAGAAGCGCATCGGCGCCCCCGCCGCCCTGGGCACCCCCTACCAACGCGGCGAAAGAGGGTTGTAGGGCTTTCCGTATTTCAATGGTTAGACAATGTAGAGGCGACGCATGCGTCGCCTTTGTACATGGTCAGGAGACCGGCGCTAGCTGGAGTAGGGCGGAATGGCCTTCTCCTGGCCACTCCGCCGATAGTCGATTTGGATGTTTTCCTTTCGCGATCGAGGTGTGTGTTGTTGAAAGGAGAATATCTGTTGATATGTATGTTCAACCTCTCTAGTCTTTGCCTTCCATCGTCGGAGTGAGACCGCGCAAGGAAAATACGGCTTAGAGGCTACAGGGCGGTCTCATTCCGACCTACAAAAAGATTGCCGGATTCAAGATCGGAATCCGGCCTACAAACTAATGCTGGTCTCCCGACCTCGAGCTACAAGGATTACCAAAGGTAGTGGCGACGCGTGCGTTGCCTTCATGCGCGGTGTGTGCCCATCACGATCAAGGGTGAGTTACTGCGGTATTCTCCTGCAGAATAATTATTGAATTTCGATCTTAAATATTGTATTATTTATACAACCATAATAAGTTTGTTTTCCGTTCGTTCATTTGTCCCAAGAAAGAAGCATATTATGAAATTTAAGACGCTTATGATCATTAAAGCGATCATCTGTTTGTCCCTGGGCATCCCAATTCTGTTCTTTCCTGAATTCCTTTATGGTTTGTTTGGCATTCAGTTGAGCGGAATTGCGCAAACTTTCCCGGCACGCGAATATGGAGCCGCGTTGTTTGGAAACATGCTGCTTGCCTGGATCGGCAGAAATGCAGAAGAATCGATTGGTCGCAGGGCGATTACCTGGGCTCTGTTTGTTTATGACGCAATTGGTTTTGTTGTCACGCTGATCCTGGCGTTATCAGGTCAAGCCAATGCACTGATTTGGGGCCCTGTGCTTATTTACCTGCTGGTTTCGCTTGGTTTTGGGTATTTTTTGCTCAAGCCAACGGCACCATAGAGTCAAAACAGTGGTGCTGACCGGTTAGGTCAGCACAAGGATCCAATAATCACGAGGGTTTATTTTGGTTTAACTTGTTAATAATTGCAAATTTGTTTGCTCTGGTTTTTTCAACGGCATTCATTTAAAGTCATTTACCAAAACAATTCGGTAGCGGGCCTTATTCTGCCGTACTCTTTTAATAGCCTCATTTACCTGTGACATAGGCATAAGTTCAACCATTGGTGCGATTTTGTGCTGCGCGGCAAAGGTGAGCATTTTTCGCATTTCGTCCGGAGTACCCACGAAGGATCCAAGAATGCTCAACTCATGTACCACCAGGTCCACAGGATCAAGATCGATATGCGGGAACGCGACCAAAATGATCTTTCCCCTTCTCTTCAGGATATCTTGCAGATCATCCCAGTCAAGATTCCCTTGCGAAGTAATCAATAGCCTGTCGAAATAGCCGTCAAATGGTCGATATGCAGCTGTCTGCGACGTGTCGATGAAATTACTGGCGCCAAAGGCAAGGGCTTCCTCTCGTTTTTTGGATGAGGTGGAGATGGCAGTCACTTCATATCCCATGGCTGAGGCAAATTGAAGTGCCAGGTGTCCCAATCCTCCTATACCCACAATGCCAATTTTTGGCGCGGCTGGGGAATAATAGCGTGACAACGCCGTGAATACGGTTAGGCCGGCGCACAACAACACCGCGGCATCTTCTGAAGGCAGATCTTCTGGCAGTGGATAGGCAAAATCATCCTGGACAACGATGGAGGTTGAGAAGCCACCGTAGGGTGTCCAGGTGCCGTTATCTTCCACAGCTAAACAAAGCTGCACCTCACCTTTAAGGCACCACTCGCAATGACCGCAAGATCTGGCCTGCCAGCCTATGCCAACCCGTTCACCAATTCGGCTGGCGGAAATATCTGACCCTGTTTCGGAGATGTTGCCGACCACCTCGTGACCAGGAACAAATGGAAAATTGAAAGCTGAATAGTCATCTTCAATGGCATGGATATCCGATCCACATAATCCGCAATGGGTAATGTCAACGCGCAATTCATTTTTCTTCAGGGGGAGGGGGTCAAAAGTGAAGGGCGTGAGTTTAGCGCCCTTGGTCAACGCGGCAAATGCTTTTACCTGTTCGGACATTTCAATCCATCCTTTCGTTTAACAATAGGGAAAACGCAAAATGACCTTAACTATGGAGTATGGATAGTGATGGGTTAGCTTAAGTATACGATTTTTTAGCAAGGTTTGGGGAGAATCTGGTGGGAGACGGTTTCCTTTTGTAGGGGTAACCCCTTTGTTGTGCACCCCATTTATTGGACGGAAATTAGGTAGAGATTACTAACTGAGCGCGATATGCTACAGGGCTCATTCCATTTAGTTTAGCTTTGATTCTGTCATTATTCCAGTAATTGAGGTAATCGATCAGCTTATTATGGAAGTCTTCAATTGAAGCAAACTTTTGTCGCTTGAAGAATACGCTTTTAAGCATGCCAAAAAAGTTTTCAATAACCGCGTTATCGTAACAGTTTCTTCTTCTGGACATGCTCTGCCGGAGACCTTTTTCTACCAACAGTCAATGGTAGGCTTTCATCTGATATTGCCAGTCCTGATCAGAATGCAAAATCAAAGACGGGGGATGATCAAGTGTTACAATCCGTTCTGAATCCTCGAGAGCAAGCCTTTTTTCCCGGACATTTCAATCAGGTCTGGGGTGAAATGGTCATCAAACCAAACGTGCTCGAGCAGTTGACGAAGCGCATATTCCAGCAGGCTGGACGTTCTATGGGTCGCTGACACACCGAAAGCCCACATCATAAAAAGATTTATTTGGATCATATCCGTACCTGGCAGAGACTCTCAGGATGTCAGTATCATCGTACCAGGAACCACCTTTAATAACGCGTGTGGAACCGCTTTCTGGTCCGGTTGGCTCACTCCAATCCTGCTTATTATAAAAATAGTCTGCTTTATACCAATCGGCTACCCACTCGCAAACATTTCCAGACATGTTCATTGCTCCAAACTGACTCACACCATCAGGGAAATCAGTGACTGGGGCTGTGTCGATATATCCATCGTTATAATTTCTATTTCTCCAACTCATTGTGCAATTTTGATCGCATAAATTTGCGTAATTGCTCGCAAAATAATCACCCCAGGGGAACATTCGCGCGTCCTGATCTCCTCTGGCAGTTTTTTCCCATTCTGCTTCAGTAGGTAGCCTACCTCCGACCCAACCGCAATAATCATAAGCATCGTACCAGCTGACAAAGAGCACAGGATAATTATCAAAACTTGTGTTGCCATAATATTTATTCTGTGTGAGCGAGTTTCTGTAATCTGGGGCATTGCAAACACCAGCAGAAACACACATCGCGTATTGCGCGTTAGTTACTTCGTAGGCATCGATCCAGTAGTCGTCTAGCCAGACAGTGTGTTCTGGTTTCTCTCGTTCCTCTTCATAATCACTGCCCATAGTAAAACTTCCAGCCGGCACAAAAACTTGCTCCATGCCATCAATTTTACGTAGCCTGATGTTGTAGATTCCGACCGTTGGTTCTAGTGTTAAGGTTGGGGGATTAATGTTTGTGTGTGCTACTGCAACAGCACTTATGGTTGGCGAAACCTCTGTGGTAATCGTTAAAGTGTCTGCAGGTTGGACAGTAGGGGAATCAATCTCAGCACTAAGCAACGAAGAAGAGAGGTTCGCCCGAATAAGAAATAGTAAAGGTAAGATGATCACCAAGGCTCCTCCAATTATCCAAAGAAGTGAAGTTGGCAGGCCTTTGGGTTGATTTGGTTTTGCAGAAACTCCTGCAAACTTTTTCTCAGGTCTATCTTTTAAGCCGTCGATCAATAAGGGATTTGGTTCAACAATTAAATTAACCTGGGATTCATGAGCAAAATAAGAACCATACCTCGCATAGGTTTCAACGGCTCGACGGAACTCGTCTATACTGGAGAAGCGATTCTCTGGGTTGAAAGCTAATGCTTTTTGGAGAATATTTCGCAATTCTGCTGGCAGATACTCCGACAGGTTTAGTGGGGAGAAATGGCGGTGCATAATTTTTGAAGTGGTCTCGCCCTCAAAAAGCTTCCTGCCTGTCAACATTTCATACAACACGCAAGCAAGGCTGTACTGATCTACTGCTGGAGTCACAACTCCATCGTCCCACATTTCAGGAGGCATATAGCTTGGTGTGCCTGCAAATCCCACAGACCCAGATGATGCCACTACTGTCGACATTTGTACGGCTTTTGCAATGCTGAAATCCGCGACCACTGCCAGTCCATCCTCATCAAAAAGAATGTTTCCTGGTTTAACGTCTCTGTGAACAATACCGCGTTTATGTCCAGCAGTTAATCCATTACAAATTTGAGAAAAAATTTGAAAGGCTTCATCTTGTTCCAATGGTCCTTCCCGCCTTAACTTTTCAGCCAAATTACCGTTGGCTAAATAACGCATTGCAATATAAACCTGACCTTCGACATTGCCGATCTCATGGATTGTAACTACGTTGGGGTGATCTATTTTTGCAAGGCTTCGAGCTTCCCGCTCAAAATACTGTACAAATTGATCATCGAGGGTTAGTTGCGCGTGCAGCATTTTTAGAGCTACAACACGATCCAGTGTGATATCTCTGGCTTTGTAGACAATACCAAATCCACCCTTGCCCAGTTCGGCTAAGATTTCATATTTCCCAATGTTCATCAGGTCTGTACCCCGCCAAGAGAACTTGACTTTTTCAAGTTGAATTGCTACTCAAATTTACCATAAAACCGGTTCAATTTTGAAATGAAACTTAATTGATGTTCTTGCATTTTGTAACTGTTAGTCCCTTAAATAAAAAATGCTGAATTTGACGAATATTTGGTTCAACTGCCTGGTTAATACTTTTAGTTTTCTAGGAAAACTAGTGGGTAGTGATTGATTTTTTTGTAGGTTACAGATATAATTGATTATCTTAAAGGATTTCCATTAGTTACTTTTCCCTTAACAACTGAACTGGACTTAGGCGGTGATATGAACAAGTTCTTATCGTCATTATTAACAATCATTTTATTATCAGTATCATTTTTTGTTCCTAATGCTTCAACAACTGCCCAGAGCACATCTGTTAACTTGCAGTTGATATCAGTTGATAGTAGTGCCTTTCCAAAAGTAAAAGTGAATTTTTCCGTGTCTGATCCCCAAGGCTTTCCTGTGGAGGATCTTGCAGAAGATTCATTTACCATCTCTGAAGATAACAAATCTATTTCAGATTTTTCGATCACACCTTTCAATAATACAGAATCACCATTAGCAATCGTGCTTGTTTTGGACACAAGTGGAAGCATGGTCCCATCTCTCGCCAATTCCATTTCCGCTGCTAAAGAATTTATCAGCACACTGGGGCCAAATGATCAGGTTGCTTTGATAGCCTTTAAAGAGAAACCAATTATAGTCCAGGAATTGACCACGGATCGTGGTCTATTAACTCAGGCCTTGGATGAGTTAACCGCAATCGGAGATTCTGCTTTGTTTGACTCTGTTGTGGAAGCTATTGGTATGCTGAAACCTCGAACGGAAAGAAAGATTGTTGTGGTGATCACGGATGGTTACGAAACAGGGATCAGTTCATTTACTTTTGACCAGGTAGTAAATGAGTCTGTAAGATGGTCAACTCACCTCTATCCGATTGGAATTGGTGGGGTAAATCTTGCCAATCTGGAGAAACTTGCAAAGCTTACCGGAGGCTTTGCGCAAATTAATCCTGATGATTCTGCGATTTCTGAGGCATTTGGCAATATCCTGGGAAACCTGCGAAATCAATACTTACTTGAATATGAATCAGACTTACAGGCTGACGGGACTGAACACGAGTTCTTAATTAATTACCAGTATCCAGAAGGTACTGTAAGTGATAGTCAACGATTTGTTGCTACTCCCGGCAGCATAAGCATTTCATTTCCTGATCTGACAGATGGGCAAGAAGTTTCGGGTAGTGTGCGGTTTTCACCAAGCATACTTGCTCCTGCCGCGATCAGAGAGATGGATATCAAGGTTGACCAACTTCCACTGACAAAAATTCTTGCGGCTCCTTTTGAATACGTATGGGATTCAAAACTGGTTGAAACTGGTTTGCATGACTTTGATTTCACTATTACTGATGCTGTAGGCAATACAGCATCACAATCAATCACACTTAATGTTGTCCCTCCTGTGACAGTGTCTTCAAATCTGATTGCTGATCAAACGCTTGCAGGGAAAGTAACTATTCCACTGGATATTAAAGCTGCACTGGGGATAGGTAATGTCGAATTCTATGTTGATCAAGTCAAAATTGCGGAAGATACTGAGTTCCCTTATGAATTCGAATGGAACACAACCAAGTACAGTCCGGGATACCACGATATCCAATTTATCGCGACTGACCTTGAGCAGAATGTTGGTGAAAGCCAGTTGCGGGTAAATGTCGAGATGCAAAAGAATAGTAGCTTAATTTGGCTTGGGCTGCTCACATTACTTATTGCGATTGGTGTAATCATTCCTATTGCCAGAAAGAAAAATAGACTTGCGAAGAAATCGACGACACAAGTTGGACACCTGAGCGTTGGAAGTGAAAAAAATGCAGCACTAGTTGAAAGAGAAGGTATGGATCCAGGGCATGTATGGCAGTTAAAGGGAAATGAAATTCGATTAGGAAGAAAGGTCGACGAGAATGACATACCTTTGAAAGGTTTGTCTGCTTCAAGATTTCATGCAGTTTTAAGACCACACACAGATGGTTACGTGATTCAAGCTTTGCATGTGGAGAATCCGATCTATGTAAACGGCATACCGAATATTGAACAGGTCGCCTTGAAAAACGGCGATTTAATTAAGGCAGGTGAGAGCGAATTTCTGTTTGAGGAATAAACTAAATGGAAAATTCAGGAAAAATAGAGTTCTTGCCTCTCGAATCTGCCCAAAACACAGATTCAGGTAGGAAACGTCCAAATAACGAAGATTGGGTAACTGGATTTGAGCCAACCAATCCACTAGAAATTCAAAGTAGTGGATCCCTTTATATTGTAGCTGATGGTGTAGGCGGAGCGAGTAGGGGAGAACGTGCCAGTCAGTATGCTGCCGAAAGAGTTTTGTTTGATTTCTTCAAGGAATCGACTTTAGAGCCAGCCATTCGCCTTCAAAACGCAATGCGTAGCGTTTGTAAGGAAATCTTTGAGTATTCACAGGACAACAATCTATCCAGGATGGCAACGACCATGGTGGCTGCCAATATTCGGGGTAATATCCTCACAGTTGCAAATGTAGGGGATAGTCGGTGCTATCTAATTCGCTCGGGAAAAGTTGTACAAATTACGCAAGATCACAACATTGCCGCCGAATTGGTCAGAAATGGCTCGATTACAGCTGGAGAGGCGAAATATACCAAGAGTGGCAACACCCTGCTTCGCAGCATAGGCGGTGACCCGGATGTTGATGTTGACATCTTTAGGGAAATTGATCTCTTTCCTGGCGATATGGTTCTGCTCTGTTCTGATGGACTAACGCGATATGTGGAAAGCGAAACCCTTTTGGAACTGTGTGCTGATGGAACCGCTGAGCAAATATCGCAACGGCTTGTTGATTTCGCTAATAATTCTGGTGGAGCCGATAATATTTCTATTTACGTAATTAAGGTCGGTTCAGATGCTGTCAGTAGAGAAATTGATGAAGACAAAACGATACCAACACCGATAACCTTAAACTCTACTAAGGCAAAGAAGTCTGCCTGGAGAAAGAATATTACTCCTTCATTTACAAAACCCTTGAATCGAGGAAAAATTGTTAATATTGGATTATTGGGTGTTCTAGTTATTGTGCTCTTCTTTGGTGTTTTCTACCTCAGCAGTCGTGATAAAGACCAAAGTGATAATCCGGAATTCGCCTTGTCGACTCCCCAAACATCTGAATTACCTTTAGCTCCTCTTAGTGATCCGACGATCTTAACGCAAGCTGCAATTTTTACTAATGTTACAGCCGATCCTTTGATTGTAGAAACTGAGCCTATTTTTACTACTGATGTTACACAGAGCGAAAACGTCATGCCAACTGGTATGTTAACGCCCATTGAAACACCTACGAGCGGTCCAACGAATTATTGCGTATATGAGGTTCAAGAAAATGAACCAATTTCTACGATTTTTGACAAATTTGGCCTAAATTATGCACAAGAAGAAAGGTTTTCTCGTTTTAGAGACTGTGAATTGGATAATGCGCTAGTTTGTTCTGAAATAATTCCTATTGACGATATAGATAATATAACGATTGGATGGTTTTTAATTATTCCGGAGGTCAATGAAGAAACGTGTAATTCAGTTGATGATAGGTATAGTTATTGGATTTATGTGAACCCTTAAATATTCTTTTAGGAGGAATAAATGACTGCAACGAATGCTTTTTTTATTTGGTTTTTTGCTGGGATTAATGGTTTGGGTGGATGGATTTTGTTTCTGACGCTTGCTTTGGCAGCTGTAATATGGATCTTTTATGATAGTTCCAAGAGGAATTTACCAGTTCTTGGTTGGCGTCTGGGTGCGGTATTACTGGCAACCTTATTGATACCCGCCATAATTTACCGTTTTTCTTCAATTGAAACTCGCATGAGTTTAGATCCTTTTGTTGAAGCGATCTTTTACCTAGGTTTACTGGGTGGGATTTTGCCAGTGGTTATTGCCATCGGCTACTATGTCACTTACAAAGGGTTGGTCGGTTGCCGCAATGGTCACATTTATGAAGCGGTCTTGGGGCAATGCCCTGAGTGCGAGCAGGCTGCCAGGAAAATGGATTTTCAAGACCAATACATCCAACCAAGCCCGCAATCCGTGCCAGAACCAGTGGCTATACAACGCCCAAGTAAACCCAAAACCAACGCTTGGTTAATTGATCAAAACGGTAGGAACTACCAGTTATGCCAGGGTGAGACCAGCGTTGGGCGGTCCTCTACAAACGATATTCAATTTAGTGGAGTCAGCAGTATTTCACGGCAGCATGCTAAGGTGCAGGAAAAAAATGGGCGTTTTTACCTGGCAGATCTTGCCAGCAGTTCCGGGACAAAAGTCAATGGTCAATTCATCCATCAACCGACTTTGCTGGAACCTAACGATCAAATTCAGTTCAGTGACAACGTAATAGTAACTTTTGTAACAACAAAATAATAACCTGGAGGAAAAAAAAAGATGGCTCAAGAATTAACTTGCCCTTTGCATGGTCCTTATCCTGCTTCGTATGGTACCTGTCCGGTTTGCGCTAAATTAGCTGGTGCACGCCCCCAGGATCCAGGTCCGATAGGAGCGTCTGATGATGATATGCCTACTGACTATTTTGGTAGTCGTGATAATGTGGGATTTCAGCCAAACAATGCGGATGAATCCCCAACAGTTTTGCCCGGTGGATCCCGCCGAATTTTGGATATGGATGAACAAGAAACTAATCTTGGATTCCACAAGTATGGCGACGATGTCACTGAATTAGATGTTCCAGAAGTCGGACCTCAGGCGATCTTGTGGGTAAAAGAAGGAAGAAGACGCGGTCGCATTTACCTAATAAAAGAAGAGACAATCATTGGTAGAAAAAACGCTGATTTAATCCTCGATGATCCAAAAGTTTCCACCACTCACGCAAAAATCGTGATTGAGAAAGATGAATATATCCTTATTGATTTTCACTCAAAGAACGGTACTTTTGTAAATGGTGAGCGAATAAAAGCAGAAACAGCGCTAAAAGAGAATGACACAGTAAAAGTCGGTGATGTAGTCTTTGTGCTCAAAATCTTGGATAGTTAAAAAACAGGTGGGCTCAATGAGTAAGTGGAAATGGCTTTTACGTATTGCTAGCTTGCTGATTATGCTGGGGTTTTTTATGCCAGCTGTATTAGTTTCGTGCAACGCCGGGTTTGTTGAGCCGATTAAATCGTTCAGTTTAGCTGAAATCGCTGACTATGTGGATGTACCCATACTATATATTTTGCCAATTTTTTCGATTGTTGCTATAGTATTATCTTTTCTTCAGGACAAAAGTGGATCTGGTGCTGCGGGCTTACTTTGGGGTCAGCTAGCAGCAATTGTTATTCAACTATTAACCCTTGTAATAACAATTGTTTCCATGATTTCTGAAGTTCGAAATAACACCTACAACATAGTTAAAGTCACACCAACTTTTGGGACATTCTTCATCATTGGATCCGCAGCTCTGTACCTGTTTTCCTGGATAAGTCAAAAGAGGAATTTCTCCGTTCCAAAAGTTGGACCACCTGCTTACAGCGAGGTTTTAATTCAAGACAGGGAATCCCCGTCAATAAACGGTCCTCAATCACCACCTTATCTACCGGATCAAGTGGTAAGAGCTCCGATAGAACAACTACCAGGACAACCCTACCTGATTGTCCTGGCTGGCAGCTATCCGAGCAGACAAATTCAGATATCCAATGATTCTTTTTCAATAGGTAGGACATCGACGAATCAGGTACATCTTGAAGACAACACAGTTTCCAGAAATCACGCCGTATTTCGATATTCTCAGGGTATGTGGTTCCTACAGGATAAGGAGAGCAGTGGCGGCACTTATGTAAATGGGTTACGAACAGACGCAATTAAGTTAAATGATGGAGATGAGATTGGTATCGGTCCTTACAGGTTCCAGTTTCGAATCAACCAGGAAAGATAATGTAGATTAGAAGAAAACAGCATATGGAGTCATTGTCAGGTAGAACATTGCTAAACAGGTATTTTCTCCGTGAAGTGGTTGGCTCTGGAGGAATGGCGGATGTTTATCTTGCCTGGGATCAGCTGAGAAATGCAAAAATGGCTGTCAAGGTTCTGCGCAGGGATTTGAGCAGTAATACTCTTTTTTTTGATCGGTTTGCCAACGAGGCCAAAATACTAAGAAAACTTGAACATCCAAACATTGTTCGTCTGTTTGAATTCGAACGGGATAACGAAGTTGCTTTTATTGTCATGCAGTGGGTTGATGGTTCCAACCTTCGCCAAATTCTTAACAAATCCCGCCGAATTCTTTCTTTGGAAGACTGCTCCCGTATATTAGGATCTGTGTGTTCAGCTCTCCATTACGCCCATGAAAATGGAATTTATCATTGTGACATCAAGCCAGCCAATATCATGCTGGATATCAAGGGGAACACATTCGACACCCTATTGACGGATTTTGGTGTTGCTCAACTAGCGGATAATGTTGGTGTCGGCGGCACTCCGACTTACATGGCACCAGAACAATTTACCGGGGACGAAATTGATGCGAGAACTGATGTTTACGCCTTGGGCGTCTCCCTCTATGAGATTCTTTCAGGTGGAAACACTCCTTACAAGGGATTAGCACCTCATAGCGAAGGGAGTACAACAAAGGAAAGAATTGCCTGGGAGCATCTCAACTCACCACCACCTAGTTTGACACAAGTAAATCCGAACTGTTCGCCAACCATGGAAAGAGTGGTTCTGACAGCCATGCAGAAAAATCCCCAGAACAGGTTTCCTTCTGTTATGAGTTTCTTAATTGCTTTTCAGCAAGCTCGATCAACTATGGTCAGCGAACCTACATCTGTAAACAATGACATCAGGTCATTGATTTCACAATTTTCACAACAGACCATATCGGCAACAACAACAATTCTTGACAAGTTTTTTAGAAACGAGTCTGTGGAGCAAAGTTCATCGCCTGTTGAGCTTGACGTGTCCCGAAGGGTGGATGATCCAGTGTACAGGAAAGGATCGCAAACCACCAGTGGCATGAATGTTATTGGTAGAAACCATTATCTCTTCAGTCGGTCCGGGCTTTTTGCTGGCCAGAGGCTTCCCATCCATATGGGTGAAACGGCTATCGGTCGCGGAACACAAACGCAGATAAAACTTGCTGAGGCAACCGTTTCGCGTCGACATGCTACCATCATCCGGACATCACGAGGAGTTTATATCCGCGATGATGGTAGCACAATGGGTACTTTTGTTAACGGAATGCGATTATCTGGTACAACTCAACTCAAATTAGGAGATATTATCCAAATTGGGACTCAACAGATTTTTGAATACACAAAAGGGTGAGGTTATGAGAGTAAAACATCCATTCATTCAGGTGGTTTTGGCGATAATCATTTTTATTAGCGACTTGTCCCTAGGTATAATTAACGGTCTTGAAGAAGTAGAGGCTAGCGATTCTAACAATAAATCTAAATTATCACGTACTAATCCTGTGACACTTCCAATTAAAGCTCCTTGGTTGGCTGGAGTAACATTCGAAATGGGGAAATTCGGCTCATTTTACCATGATGATCCTTATCATCACAATGCTGACGACTATGCAATTGATTTCAATGGAAGTTTGTCCCTCAATCAACCAATTAAAGATAATTATGTCATGGCAGCAGCTGTCGCCGATGGCGAAGTAAGGGAAGCAGGTTGGAGTAATGTCGGGTATGGCTATACGGTCGTAGTTGGACACCCGGGATCGTACGAAAGTCGCTATGCCCACTTGAGGGAGAATAGTCTAACAGTAAAAATAGGGGATGAAGTTACTCAAGGAACCCCCTTAGGCTATATTGGTACCACGGGTCTATTACCAGGTAATGAGCACCTCCATTTCGCAATGTACTATTGTCAGAAGGACTGCCACATTTCAGAAAATATTCAGTCACAAAAACCCGAACCCATGGAGAGTTTGGAAAATTTTAAGGATAAAGATGAACTAACTAGCACCAATTATGGGGTTGGATATGAAAAATATGTTTGCATACCTAATGTTGATTGTTTTCAAGAACAAGACAGGAACCGGCTGTTCCATGCTTCTTTTAAGGAAACATATGCAAGGTATGGCGGACAGGCAGGATTATTTGGTTCGAGCATGGATTTCGTAAACAAGTATGAAAATACTGATTACTTTTACCAAGAGTTTGGTCCATATCACTTCGATCCAATCTCACCTTATTTCGGAAGCACATCTGCTCTTTTGGAATCAAAAGGTGTTGCTTACTTGTTATTGGGACCTATCTGGGAGAAATACAAACAAGAAGGTGGACCTTCAGGCCGTCTTGGCCAACCATTGACAGATACATATGAGTGGAAGGAAGCTTCTGCTCGTATACTTGGATTTCGAAATGACTTCGAGAATGGGTCTATTGTATGGACGTCAGATGGAAATACTGAAATTATTGATGAAAGTAATTCTGATTGGAAACTTACTTTCTATTTATTGTCCAACTTTACAAATCCTTTGATAACAAGGTTTGATAAGTCCCTTAACCTCTCTTGGACACCAAATGTTACAACTAGCCAGTTTTCTGATTTTTCAACTGGTAATTTCTCGGCGGTTATAGCAGAAAGAGATTTTGAAAGTGGTTTTTTGTCGAAAACCGACCTAGAAGCCAGTATTCAAGGCTACATGAAACTAATGCTAGACAATAAAGAGATTAAACCAATTATCGAAAGTCCTGATTCACCAACGGGAGAAGTGTATAGTGCTTTAAGGTTCACTGTTCCGAAAGTATCAGTACATTTCTGGCAGGAGCAAAACAAACCAGCGATTCTTGCTGTATCTGCTACCCAATCTCAGTTACTTGGCGGCACAAATCTAGATCAATATTTAATGCTGGACATTCCACAGTATCCGCAAATTGTTTATGCTGATTACACTCCGCCCACATATCAGGATGTACAATCAAGATCTACCGATACTGTCCTCGTTTTTGATACATCGGGCAGCATGAATGAGCCTGATTTAAGTGGTACAACAAAAATTAATGCTGCCATGCAAGCTGGTTTCCAAATTCTGAACATCATCGAAGCAGAAAATATAGCGCTTGTAGGCTCGAGTCAAGTAGGTGTAATTAGTTACGACATAGCTTCCAGGGTTGTTAGTCCCTTAACAACAGATATCATTTTGCTTAAAGACATGATTTCCGGGATGTCAGCAAACGGTGGAACGGCGATGGCAGATGGCCTGAAAGCTGGAATTGACTTATTTAGTTCCGCTTTCGCGAACAAGACCTTGATTCTACTTAGTGATGGTCTGCCGAATATTAGTTTAAACTCAGGAAATTCACAAGATGAGGCCTTTGTACAACAGCAAGTCATCGACCTTGCAGCCCAAGCTGGTCAACAGGGTATTTGTGTCAATACCGTCGGATTTGGTGACCCGAGCTTGGGTACTGATTCCATCGATGAAGATTTTCTGACCAGGGTTGCTTTGGCATCTGGTTGTGGGCAGTTCTATTACGCAACTGATGCCATAGAATTGGCAAATGTTTATGTTGAATTGCGCCATACTTCCACTGGTATCATTCAATTCCAGAAAACCGGACAGATTGCCTTAGGTGAACAAATAGATCTTGGTTCGGTACAAATTCCTGAATTTCAGGAATTATTCCTTTTCACGGTGAACTGGCCAGGCAGTAAACTTCAACCAGTACTGATTGATCCTTCTGGAATTACTGTAGATAATTCTTATGCTGGCGTTTCTATTTCAGAAACCTCTTCTCTAATTTCTTACATACTAAATAACCCCATTCCTGGAAATTGGCAGTTACAATTACTTGGTCTCGATGTGCCACAGGGCTTGACTGACTTTAATGCAATTCTCTCTACTAGGGCAGGAGTAATACCGAGTCCAACCCCAATTCCAACTCCAATTCCTACCCAGGTGGTTATACAAGATAAAGGTGGTGGGGGTATTGGAATATTTTTGTTTATCCTGGTTTTGTTTGGGGCAGGGTTGGCAGTTTTTGTTTACACCAACACCCTGAAAAATAAGAAGGCAAAAGAGGTTGTTGTTAATTCTACCGGAGCAAGAATCCGGGCAGAAAGGGGAGAGTATCGAGACACTATTATTGCTATTCGAGATGGTTTTGTGATTGGAAGAGGTTCACTTTGTAATCTAAAATTGAGTGATAGTTCGATCTCACGACGCCACACTATTCTGCGATTTGCAAATAGTGCCTGGTATATTCAGGATCTCGGCAGCAGCAGCGGAACGTATGTAAATGGGAAAAGGATTGAAGGTCTGAAATTAAATCCCGGAGATAAAATTGCCATAGGCAATAACACTTTTACATTTCTGTCTGATTGACAATGAGATTTTGCGAAGGTCAAGTTGTAGCCCAACGCTATAAGGTAATAAACCTGATTGGCGAAGGCAGTGGAGGTGAAGTTTATAAGGTCTGGGATAACAAACGCTCTACATACCTGGCTTTAAAACTCCTCAAGCCAGAATGGAACAACAATCCTCAACTGATTGCCAGTTTTCTTGATGAGGCAAAATCATTGGCGAATCTCCAACACCCCAATATTGTGAGATTCTATGAATTGGTAACCGATGAAGATTTGACTTTCTTTCTGATGGATTACGTTGATGGCATCACCTTGAGGACAATCATAAAAGCATCACCCACACCTCTCCCAATCGATAAGATTCTTTCGATTATTACACCGATATGCCGGGCATTGCATTACGCGCACCAGCAAAAGGTTATTCATTGTGATGTCAAACCAGAAAACATTCTGATTGATCGGAACGGATTTGTCTATCTTACTGACTTCGGAATTGCTCTCCACAGGGGAGTCGAGAGTAATATCATGGGAATAGTAGGTACCCCAACGTATATGGCTCCCGAACAGATCAATGGGATTGGCATCAGCCCGCAGACAGACGTATATGCTCTTGGCGTTCTTCTATACGAATTATTCACTTTGGTTAAACCATTCCAAGGCAAGACGGGTCCAACTCAAAGTACAACAAATGATCGTATCCGCTGGGAACATGTAACCATGTTCCCCGTTGCTCCAAATCAAATAAATCCGAAGGTAGGAAAGGACGCAAGTGAAGTCATCCTTACCTGCCTTAGCAAAAACCCAAATCAACGTTACACCGGAACTATTGAGCTTCTGGATGCCTTGGAAAAACTCCAAATTGAGAAACCAAATATTCCTATTGAAACAAATAAAGAGGACACTGTTTCGAAAGAGCCAGTCCCTGAACGCAGCAAGGCTACTATACCGATATTGTTGGGAATTGTTACTATAGTTATAGTTGTTTCGTTGTTTTTCTTGATGGGAAGACCAGCTGGAAATTTGCTCCCAAGCGAGGAAATTCAACCTAATGTGTTTTTTTATGAAAATGTCTGCATGGAAGTTGATCTGCGACCTCAAGCTGAGGCAGTTTTAGAAGAATGTGTAACAGATGTTGCCATTAGAGACGATGGGAAGTTGCTGCTCAATTTTCGCTGGGAATTAGTTGGTGGTTCACAAAATTTTGCTGTGAACATTCAGTCTGATTCAGATAATTACAATATGTATATAGTGGATAGCCTTGGTAACAGATTGGATCATATCTCAACTGGAGGAGGAACAAACCAAGATATTGCCCTAAAAGCTGGAGATTCTAAGGAAGGCTGGTTTCTTTTTCCGCCTCTTTCCCCTGATGCTGAAGGTTTCTATTTTGTAGATGATGACAACCAGGTATCAACCGAATTCTTGGAGAAAAAATGGTGATCTTGACGCCATTATATAGACTCACGCATAAGGTAATTCAAGACCTCTTGTTACCAATTGGCTTCGCAGATTGTAACGTTAGTTCAGGCGGTGGTAATGTCCTCTAACCTGGTAGGAAAAGTAGTAGCCGACCAATTCAGGGTGGATACATTCATTTCTGCGGGAGGGATGGGCACGGTTTTCCGCGTCTGGGATCTGAAAAGAAACGTTCCGCTTGCCATGAAAGTTTTGCACGCCGATCTGGCGGAAGACCAGGTGATGTTTGAACGCTTCAAACGGGAAGCCCGTGCTTTGAGGAAACTTGAACATCCTAACATAATACCTTTCTACGGTCTCTACCAGGTTCCATCCCTAATTTTCTTGTTGGAGCGTTTTATTGATGGACCCACGCTCAAAGAAGTTCTTGCCCAGAGTTCTTCAGGATCCACCCTGAGCGCTGAGCATGTTCTTTGCATCATCAAATCCTTATGTTCAGCAGTAGGTTACGCTCACAGCAATAATGTCATCCATTGCGACATCAAAGCTGCCAATGTCATGATTGATAAGGGTGGACAGATTTACCTGGGAGATTTTGGGATCGCTAGGCATGCAGAAAGTGATGTCACGGCAATGCCTGGAGCAGGCACTCCCGCGTCCATGGCGCCGGAACAGATACTTGGTCGAACGGTTACGCGGGAAACAGACATTTATGCTTTGGGAATTCTTCTCTTTGAATTGCTCACAGGTCAGCGACCATTTCGCGGGAATGAGGTCTCTTCGGAGAAATCTGGGAACACGGTGAATGAACGAATCCGATTTGCGCATCTCAACCTGCCAGCACCAGATCCGCGCGTGTTGAACCCAAAGATCACTCCAGCTGTATCAGCGATAGTCTTGCGGACACTTGAGAAAGAACCAAGTGACCGATATTCATCCTGTCAGGAACTTTTCTTTGCCCTTTGCAAGGCGTTCGGAACCACGCCTGAGCAAATCCCTGACCGACTCTCAGGACTGGTTATCAGCCAAAGTCCAATCTCTTCTGAAAGTAATCCAGTCAGACTTGCGCCGGTTAAGTCAGCGATTCCAAAAAGCCCACTCATATTTATTGGAGGGGTGGCGATTTTGATTGTGGTAATGGTTCTGATTTTGTCACTCGGTGGTAATCTGGGGTCATATGCAAATCCTATGGGTCTTGCTGAGATTAACCACAAGGAAGTTACCTCTACGCCATTAATGCACGGGAATTATCAATCGCAGGAATTACCACAAACAATTGATACCAGCCAAATCTACAAAACAAACACGCCAGTGATCCAGAGTCCCACAAGGACTCCAACTCCTACTTTTAAATGGACGTTAACACCGACATATGGCTCTTGTCCAGGAGCGATAGCTCAAAAAGTGAGGGTTGGAGATAAGGCCAAAGTATGTACTAAAAGTGATCGACTTATATTAAGAAATGACCCATCATCTGATGCCGAGGAAATTTTCCGTATGTATTCAGGAACAAAATTAATAATTATTGGTGGTCCCAAATGTGGACCTAATTTTACCTGGTGGCAAGTACGTGTAGCAAAAGGTTCACTTGTGAGCCTCGACGATCGTATCTTCTATAGTGAGGAAGAAGAGATGGGCTGGGTACACGAAGGGAGTGACGCTGAAGACCCTTATTATATTTGTCCTGTTGATTAGTGTAGATATGTCAATTTTTAAAAGATGATAAATCAATGTTGAGATTTTATAAGATTGCTTTATTTCACAGGTAAACAAGAGGTTGTTATGGTCTTTCTTGAAAGTATTATGAAAATTTATCAAAAATCCATTATGGCTAAAGGTACAAAAATCTAAGTAGAGATTTCTTATGTCCTCTAATCTAATAGGTCAAGTTTTAGCCAACCAATTCAGGGTGGATGCGTTCATTTCTTCGGGAGGTATGGGCACAGTTTTTCGCGTCTGGGACCTCGAACGAAATGTTCCCCTCGCAATGAAGGTCCTTCATTCAGATTTAGCTGAAGATCAAGATGTTCTTGAACGCTTTCAACGCGAAGCCCGTGCTCTCTGGAAGCTGGAACATCCTAATATCATCCCTTTTTATGGATTTTACCAAACTCCCTCCCACAATCTCCTACTTCAACTCTATGTCGATGGACCTACGCTCAAAGAAGTCTTAAGACAACATTCCGGCAATAATTTGCCGACACATGACGTTCTCTGCATAATGAAATCATTATGTTCAGCTGTTGGTTTTGCCCACAGCAAGAATGTAATCCATTGCGATATTAAGCCTGCTAATGTCATGATAGATCGCGGGGGAAAAGTCTATCTCGGCGACTTTGGAATTGCCAGGCACGCTGAGAGTGATCTTACAGCCCTTCCTGGCGAAGGGTCCTCTGCTTATATGGCACCTGAACAGATTACAAGCAATGTAGTTACAAATGAAACGGACATCTATGCCCTTGGAGTCTTGCTGTTTGAACTGTTAACTGGCCAACGACCTTTCACAGGTGCTGCATCTGGATCTGAAAGCGCCGGGACAAAGGTCAACGAACGGATACGCTACGCTCATGTCAACTTACCGCCACCAGATCCTCGTCTATTATATCCGAAAATCAGCTCAGCTCTTTCTGCTATCATATTGCGCGCCCTTGAAAAGAAACCGGCTGCCCGGTTTTCTTCTTGCCAGGAGTTACTCGATGCCCTAAGCGAAGCCTTCAACACTTCCCCAAACCAAATCCCTGACCGGCTGTCCACCACATATTTTGGCTTTACCACAACCACGAATTACAATTCAGCCGCGAAACAGGTTCTTCCTGGTCAACTTCCAGGTCCGACACCTATTTCCGAGGGGACGTCATTTATCTTCATTGGGGGAGTCGTAATCGCAGTAATGTTGGTCGTCTTCTTCTTGATCAAGTCAAGACTTGATCCGCTTGCTGTTGCCTCACCTATGTCTGGATCAATGCTTGCTTCTCCTGCTTATCCAACGACTAAAAATACTCTCCCTCCCGCAGGATTACAAAGTGCCACTGAGTTGCCAGAGATGACTGGAGAACTGAATCCAACGCAACCTTTCTTGCCGACGAACACGCCGTTTGAATCAATCGCCATACAGGCAAGGCTAACGGAAACACCTTATAAAACCCAAACACTGCAACCTTACTATCCGTTCTCTGACTGCCCCCAATCACTCTTACATGTTGGCGACTCCGCTTATGTTACCTACAATAGCGAAAAGATCAGCCTGCGATCAGCACCTGTTGGAAGAATTGGTGACACCCTCATCCGTAAACTCGATCAAGGTGAAGTTGTGCATGTTATAGATGGACCGGTTTGCGATCTCAATCTGCTACTTTGGAAAGTGCGCACAGTTCAGAATGAATTTGGCTGGCTTCCGGAAGGAGACTATAGCGAATTTTGGATTTTGCCGATCACGACTGAAAACGTATGTAGCGGTGCTAATCCGACACGCATGTGGGTTGGGGCGACTGCATACGTTGAACCTCTGCCTAAAGATCGTAATATTATGTATTCCGAACCGGCTGTAGATTCAAGTAAAGAACTGGGACGTATGAATCCGGGGAGTTTTATGCAAGTACTTAAAGGGCCATCCTGTGGAATTGGAAGGGCAGGAGTTTGGTGGTATGTGTATTCGGAAGAATTGGGAATTGAAGGCTGGACTCGAGAGAGCAGTTATTCAAGCGAATATTATTTCATTGCCCCTGTTATACCGAGACCTTGAAGATTGTGAAGAGTAAAATGACTATCAAAGCCATTTTGCGTTGACAATAACAACTGGTGGAATTTGTATAATTTGCAAATTTCATGAGACAAAAATAAAATGTTGGTTGGGAGATTATGAGGGTTTGTAAATTCGAATATAGATCATGCCCAGGAAAGCTGGCTTTCTTGGATAATGCCCCACAATTGCATTTTTTAGAATTGTTGGTTATTTGTGCATCACTGTTTCTTGAGGAGGTTACTTTTGTCCTCTAACTTGGTAGGTCGAGTTGTAGCCGGGCAATTCAGGGTTGAAGCATTCATCTCTGCAGGTGGGATGGGCACTGTATTCCGCGTCTGGGATCTGAAAAGAAATGTTCCGCTGGCCATGAAAGTTCTGCATGCCGATCTGGCAGAAGACCAGGTGATGTTTGAGCGCTTCAAAAGGGAAGCTCGAGCACTAAGGAAGCTAGAACATCCCAACATTGTTCCGTTTTATGGTCTCTACCAGGAACCTTCGCTCATCTTCTTGTTGGAACAGTACATTGATGGACCCACGCTCAAAGAAATACTTGCCCAGAATTCCGGGTCTATTCTGCCTGCGCGGGATATTCTTAGTATCATCAAAGCCTTATGTTCAGCGGTAGGATACGCTCACAGCAACAATGTAATCCATTGCGACATCAAAGCAGCCAATGTGATGATAGACAAAGGGGGGCAGACCTACCTGGGAGACTTTGGAATAGCCAGGCATGCAGAGAGCGATGTTACCGCGATGCCTGGAGCAGGGACACCAGCATACATGGCACCGGAACAGATTCTTGGGAAAACGGTGACACGAGAGACAGACATTTATGCTCTGGGGGTGCTACTATTTGAATTGTTGACGGGGCAACGTCCATTTCGCGGGAATGAAACTTCCTCCGAAAGGTCGGGGAACACCGTCAATGAGCGCATTCGATTTGCCCACCTCAATCTGCCAGCGCCAGATCCGAGGTTGTTCAATCCAAAGATTAGTTCGAATGTATCAGCCATAGTACTGCGAGCCCTCGAGAAAGATCCAAGAGCCAGGTTTTCGAACTGCCAGGAGCTTTTTTTGGGTATTTGTGAGGCTTTTGGAACAACTGCTGAGCAAATTCCTGATCGGATTTTAGGTCTCACTGTCAGCCAAACCTCGATACCTGCAGGAACAAACCCGGAGAGACTTGCGGTTTCAAAGCCTGCAAACACAAAAAGCCCACTTGTATTAGTTGGTGGAGCGATCGTCCTGATAATGGTAATGGTTCTGATTTTGTCCTCTCAGGGTAATCCCGGATCAAATGGCAATCACTTAATGCTGACTACGATCGTCGGGACTGAAACGCCAAAAATATTATTGAGTACCAGCACTTCTGGACAAATTGGACTAGTAGAATCGACCAATACCAAAGCGCCTACGATCGAAGCAACCCGGCTTGCTCCAACATCTACCAATACGCCTTTAGTAAACGATTATTCCTGTCCAGAAGGAATTTTACAACAATTTAAGGTTGGTGATACTGTGAGAGTATGCACAGGACAAGATCGGCTAATTCTAAGAAGGGACCCTTCACAGGATGGTAGTGAAATTTTTAGAATGTATCCTGGTGTAAAATTGGTTCTTATCAGTGGACCGAGGTGTGATATCCAAGATACTTGGTGGCAAGTGAGTGTAAGAGCAGGCTCCTGGGTTTGGGACGGTCATGAATTTGCTACGACTACAGAAGAAATAGGATGGATTCGTGAAGGAGGGCGCGATGGAGATGATTATTACATATGCCCGGAAAATTAAATGAATAACAACCGACAAACAATGATCAGTACTTTCTTAATCATTATCATAATCATTTTGGTGACTTTCTTTTGGGTTGCATTTACTGGAAGAGACTTGGATAGTGAATTAATTGCAAATAACAACAAACCACTAGCGCAAACGGGAAATGATATTTATTCTCCGGTCGGACAGTTAATTTCAGGAAGTTTTACTGAGACACCAACTCTGGCCTCCCCAACATTTACCCCAACTGCCAGTCCGACAGCTACACCAACTTGCACTATAACCCCAACATTGACTCCGACCCTATCATTTAGCGGTTATGAAGTCATTGGTCATTCTGTCCTGGAACGGCCTCTTGAGGTATTTCGTTTTGGCACTGGCGACCACCATTACATGATTATTGCTGGTATACACGGTGGGTATGAGTGGAATACAGTAGCTCTTGCTAATGAATTGATCGAACTCCTAAAAGATGAACCTGGTAGGATCCCTGAGGATAAAACCTTGTATATCCTTCCAAATTTAAATCCCGATGGATACGCAAAAAACTTAGGCCCAGATGGGCGCGCAAATGCTAACAACGTTGATATCAATAGAAATTGGGACTCGAATTGGCAGGCCAATTGGTATGGAAGTAATTGCTGGAGTATGAGGTTCATCACGGCTGGAGATGAGCCGGAATCTGAGCCTGAAACACGTGCCCTTAAAAATTTTTTGCTGGATAGAAGAGTGGAAGCGGTGATCAGCTATCACAGCATGGCCTATAGCATTTTCTCTGGCGGATACCCTTACGATACTATCTCCATAGATTTGGCCAACGCACTTGCTTTTGCCAGCCCATATGCATATCCTCCGTATTACGGAGACTGCCTTTATACAGGTCAGTTTGTTGATTGGGCTTCGGATCAAGGTATTGCTGCAGTCGATATTGAGCTAAAAAACCATGTCGATACAGACTATTTAATTAATGTCAACATTTTGGACGCATTTCTGAACTGGGAATATCCAATAAAAGAGGAATAACTCTAAGCGAGACACTTAAACAAAGGATCCAGATGAGATAAAAGTTCAGGCGACTCATCCGATTTGTAAGTGGTTGAAAGCAGTTTCAGTAGAATTTTCAGTGAATCGAAATCTCGTGCCATTTGTGAGCCTTTTGCTATATTCCCCTAATTGTACCGTCGATGACCAGGTTGCGGAATTTTTTGGGTGCTAACCCGGCATAAGCGAACCCGTATCAGCAAACAATGACGGACAGAGTTGCGCAGATGTCTGTATATGCCAGCTGTGGTCGCTTCAGAACACAACCCGATTGTGATAGATCTGAAAAAGCGTATGTTGGCCAGCGGACATGCCAACATGGAGGTGATTGTGGCTGCCATGAAAAAATTGCTGCACCTGGCCTATGGAGTGCTTAAGTCTGGCAAGCCATTCGACCAGGATTATGGCAAACAATTCTGCTAAAACCCTTGACATTCAAGACGGTATCTACAGGGATTAGGGCAGCCAGCGGTAGAGGGTGGAGCGGGCGCGTTTGGATTCCACGCCCGGGACGTCTTTCAACCTTTTCAGTGCAATGTTTAAGGCTCGGCGGGTGAGGTGGGGCTCGCGAGCTTGTATCGTTGTTATCAACTCGTGGTGCGCTGGCACCGCTGCCGTCAAGTCCTGGCGCGCTTGCACCGCTGCTGTCGACTCTTTACGCGGTTGCACCGCTGCCATCAGCTCCTGGCGCGTCAGCCATTCCCCCTCTCTTTCCCTGAGCGCTTCCAACAAAGCACCCAGCGCGGACACTTCCGCCCCCAGTTTATCGAATACGCTGGCTTCAATCATCTCATAGGTCAATTCCACTCTTTCACCGGATCACTTTCAAAGGTTGATTTCCAATTGATTCCAGGCCAGGGCTTGTGTAAACCAGCCCGGCATGCGCGTTTTGCTGCTCATAAATAGAATATATGTTCTATATTATAGCAATATTTAAGAAGATTGCAAGGGGAAAATCAGGATAAGCGCGTGTTGGGGATGGTTAAATCAAGCAATCTCAGATTTGAGAGCAGTTGGATAAGCTTGCCCCACGCGAGAGCCCGTCCCAAAAAGGGCTTAGGGCAGGTGGGGCTTGATTTTTTCAGCCGTGATGGGCAGCTTGTCCACGCGCAGCCCTATCGCATTAAAGACGGCATTGGCCAGGGCCGGCGAGGTGGGCACGCAAACTAATTCGCCACCGCCTTTGGCGCCAAAAGGACCATCGGCAGCTTCGGATTCCACCAGCATTGAGACGATTTCGGGCAGGTGGCGCATGCGCGGGATCTTATAACGGGCGGGGCGGTCGCTGTAGACGACTCCCTCCTCAACCTTGAATTCTTCCATCAAGCCATGCCCAAGTCCCATAATAATGCCGCCTTCAACCTGTCCCTGGAAGCCGAGCGGGTTGATGACCCGCCCAACATCGTGAGCGGCGACCACTTTAAGCGGTTTGATCTCTCCACTTATGGGGTGAATCGCAATTTGAACAGCCTGGGCAGAAAAGCCGTAGGCAACATGGATGCGTCCACCGACTTCGATGGGGTTGGTGGTGGGGGCGTGATAGCGGAAGCCGGCCTCCAGCCCTTCAGAAGTGTTTTTGAGCAGGTCGTAAATTTGCTGCCAGGAGAAGAAACGCTCCCCGGCACTGGCTCCGCGCGCGTCCAGCTGTACTTTTTCGGGGTCGATGCTGAAATGCTGTTGGAGCAGGTCCAAAACACGCCCGCGCAGCAGCAGGGCGGCTTCGCGCACGGCATTGCCGGTGACGTAGGTCTGGCGGCTGGCGGTGGTGGGACCCCCGTTGGGGGTCAGGTCGGTATCCATCACGTAAACGTTGATGTTTTCGGTGTCGATGCCCAAAACTTCCGCCGCGATCAGCTGCAGGGTGGTGACCATGCCCTGCCCGATCTCAGACGAACCGCTCTTGATCTGCAGGCGGCCGGCCGGCAGGAGTTTGAGCGTGACGCCGCTGGTATCGTCGGCGCCGGTACCCAATCCGGTGTTTTTATAACCGCAGGCCAAGCCCCAGCAGGTGATCCATTCCTCCCCGTCAATCTGCTCGCGTTGAGGGATAAAGGGCTGGTCGATGCCGTTTTCAGCCCACCAGTTGCTGACAGACTGCAAACACTCAGGCAAGCCCACACTTTCTTCCAGCAAATGACCTGTATTGGTTTCGCTGCCAACGGTGAGGCTGTTCTTTTGGCGGACGAGCATGGGGTCGAGCCCCAACTGATCGGCAAGCATGTCGATCACGGACTCAATCGCAAAGGCAGCCTGAACCACGCCAAAGCCTCTGAAGGCGCCGGCGGGCGGGTTGTTGGTGTAAACAGCGTAGCAGTTGCTGCGGGCGTTGGGCACAATGTAGGGTCCGCAGGAGTGGGTGGTGGCGCGGGTCATGACGACGATGCCGAGTGAGGCATAAGCGCCGGTATCGCCGTAGAGTTCGGTATCGATGGCAGTCAGGCTGCCGTCTTTTTTAGCACCCAGTTTGACGCGGATGGTAGTGGCATGCCGCTTGGGGTGCACCAGCAGGCTTTCCCGGCGGGTAAAGAGCAGTTTGACCGGCTTGCCTGTGGCTT
>Ga0209723_1002209_pt1 | contig 26909 bp, 39 predicted proteins | sample BiotimSIPDNA_2_FD_185750 | JGI IMG/M metagenome (GOLD analysis project Ga0209723, IMG submission 185750) | Anaerobic biogas reactor microbial communites from Washington, USA - Biogas_R2 time_0 SIP DNA (SPAdes) (version 2) | ecosystem: Engineered > Bioreactor > Anaerobic > Unclassified | place...
TGTCGGGGTTTGTATTAAAGTTGGTTTCCTTCCTGCTGTCCGGCCGGACAAAAAGGAGAGGGGAGCGCCGGCGGGCGTAAAAAAGACGCCTGCCGGAGGCGGGTAGGCGTCTGCTGGGTGTTGAAACTGGGTCGTTTAGCGGTTGACGAGGGCCCGGATCGCGTCAAGCGTTTCTTTTTGGGAGTCGTGTTTGTCTTTTAGATCTTGGATTTCAGCGCCTTCATGCTCGAACGTCATGATCGCGCAACTTGCTATGTCGCTTCGGGACGTCTGACGTTCTCTTGCAAGTTCGTTCAGTTTCTCGTCGGCTTCATCGGTCAGCCAAAGGACTCTCTGTTTGGTCGTCGTGTCTTTGGGCGGTCGTCCGACTCGGTTCGTTCTCTTCGTCGTCTTTTTTTTAGTCGTCATCTTCTTCTTCCAAATATTCGTAATATTCTAAAATTGCGTCTTCGATAATTTCAATGATGAGATTGAGCACGTAGTTGCTGTCGGCGTCGTCGATCGTCATCAGCCCTTTTTCGTCGAATAACGATAAAGGACCGACGAGTAAGGGGCAAGTCGAGAACTTGTCGGTATTGGTTATTTCGATATCGCCGGTTTCGGGGTCGACGAACAGGTAGACTTTATCAAGCGTTTCGGCTTCGGCGTTTGACGCCGCGATCGTTTTGGCGAGCGTTTGGGCGACAATTGTCCAGTTATGTTGTTTCATGTCGTTTTCCTTTGATGAGAAGCCCGACGTTTGACGTCGGGCTCGTTGCTGGCAGTTACCGAGGATTCCTCGGTAACTTACTTGTTGATCCCATAACGATCTTCGTAATCGGGGACGTTGCGCATGACGATGTTGCGGGCGAGGATAGCGGCTTCGCGTTCGTTGCGCTCTTCCCATTCTTCGTCGGACTCTTCTTCGCGCGTGTACAGCCCGGGTTTACCGGTTGGGCTGTAGCTGATTTTTTTGTCCGCTCCAAAAAGGACGGTCGTGTAGACGTTAAGCGCTCTGGCTCTTGGGCGCGTCTCTCCGTTTTCCGTTCCGATTCGGTCGTGGTTTTCGACCCATTGGTAGAGCCATTCGTAGAGATTGGCTTTGTGTTGATGAAGCTCCGTCTGCGCGCAGCGAGCGTTGAAGATGAGTTCTTCGAGCGTGCAGAATTGGTCGATTTGTTCGGGGGTGTAAAGTACGGCTTCCATTGTAAGTTTCCTTTTTGAGTTAGGTTGATTTTAGTAAAAGCGCGCGGCGAGACGTTCGCCGCGCTGGCGGCTTCGACGTTTATTCAGCGTCGACATTGAGGTAATGTGCAAGTCCTTTGTATATTGCGGCTTTCATTTCGTTAACGTCGGCTTCTTCGGCTTCATCGCCCCAGTAGCGTTCGGCGTCCATTTCGATTCCCTCTTTAACGAGATGGTCGTACAAGCTGTCGAATTGGCTACCAAGCCCGACTTCGTAATCGCACCCGTCATAGGCGTTTTCTTTGTCGTCAAGGTTATAGACGCCAAATTTCCCGTCAAGGACGAAAGAGTAGACGCCTGTAAAGATTCCAGCGTTGTAGGCGTTATAGACGGCGTCGGCGAGTTCGTTCAAGTTGTTGTAGTAAGCAGCCATTTCAAAGTTCCTTTTTGGTTGGATTTTTAATTTTGCTTCGGGCTGTCCCTCAGCTTCTATATAAGTATATCGTCTATTTTTAAATTTTCAATAGCAAAATATCGAATTTTAAAATTTATTTTAGAAAAAAAGATAAAGGAAGCCCGTCTGACTCGTGAAATTACGGGGTCAAACGGGCTGAAAATTTTTAAAAATATTCTTTTTTTTGTTTAGAAAAGAGCGAAAACGACTAAATCGGGAGCGGAAGAAGCAAGTTGGCGAAATTGAACTCAGGATAGACTTGTTCGACGTTCATCTGCACGACTCGCGACTCGAGGTTCCCCGTGGAACTTTCGATTTTCTCGGTCAACGCCCAGAGATAGTCAAAACCGCGTTTGACGAGCGTCGTCGAGTTGAACGTATGCGTTGACGCCGGGGACGCTTCGAACGCGTACTGCGCGCGCCAGTAGTAGTCTTTTAGCGTCGATCCGTCGAGCAATGTGCGCTTGTACGACTGCGGACTTGCGGAGACGCCGCGAAAGAGCACGCACCCAGCCGCGAATCCGTTCCAAGCTTGCGAGTTGATACATCCAGTCGCGTTGGCAAGCGTGAGTCGGTACGCTTGTGTAAAGAACGTTTTGGGCCAATTAACGCCGATAGAGAACTCGACGCGAGGCGTTACTATATCGACGCCGTCGAACGAGTCGCCGTTCCAGCCGATCCCGCCGTCGAAGTTGCGTATATCTGCGCCTGCCGCGCCTAGTGTTGCGAGCGAGTGCGTGATATGCGCTGTGCCGCCGGTCGTTGTGTAGGTGTAGTCGAACTCCGCGATTTGCGGCTGTTCGTACGACGGCTCGTTGATTTGTTCGTGCGACGTCCGATACGCAAAGACGACTTCAGCGTCGTAGACGTGATCGTTTTCAGTCGTGCTGAGTTTGATCGAATCTAACGGAATGTTATATGACGCGATATTGCCGTCGGAGTCGACGAACACCTCTTCGAGGTACGAGTAGAGCGCGTCATATGCTGCCGGCGCGTTCGACGCTCCGACGATCCCAAATTGCCACGTCGCGCGAGGCGATTCGCCCGACTCGCGTACGAGCGAGCCTCCGTCGCCTTTCTCAAACACTTGGATTCCGTTATATAATATAGTTGTCTCAAATGACATCAGGGTCTCCTTCTTCTTCATAACGTTGACGTCTGAGTTCTTCTCGGACGTCTTCCATGACTCTTGTCTGTCGGATCGTTTCGTCGAGTTGACGCGACACGGTCGGGTTGATTGAGTCGTACGCGCTAAACGAGCCGGAGCTCGAGTAGGCGCGCTGGGCGAGCCGGAGCGAGAGCGAGTCGAACTCACGCATGAGGATCGCGGCTGTCTCCGGCAGAGGATTCGCAAGGATATGTTGGAACGTCTCTGGGGGCGCGATCGGTTCCGGCAATTTGTCCGGCAGGAGCTTGCCAAACGATTCGAGCGGCTTCAACGCTTGTTCGATTCGTTCGGTTTGATCGACCGATTCTGGCACGGTCCAAGGCAGTTTCGGACCGGCAGTCATTGCGGCTTTTGCGGCTGTCTCACGCGTGTCTTTTAGGACTGCCTTAGATTCGTTGTCAATAGCGTTGACTTGCATTTGCATACGCCGATTATCTCGCGTCAGTTCCGCGATCCGGTCGTTGTACTCCTGCTGGCGCTCTATAAGCGACTTACCGCCCAACGCCTGCCTTGCTCCTCCGACCATCCCGGTCATCCACGACTGATTCATGCGATCCTGCGCTGCTTGGATCCGTTCAATCTCCGCTTCGTTCGTTGCGATCTGGTCTTGCAATCCTTGCTTTTCTTGACGTCGTTTCGCCTCGTTAAACGCGATCTGTGCGTCTGCCATGCCGTAGATCTTTCGCGCGGTCTCGTCTGCAACGAGCCCTAAATCTCCGTATCGCGCGTTAAGTTCCGCGACGATGTTCTGAGCGCGCGCGAACTCTTCGTTTGTCAAGTTCTGTTTGCCTGCTAGTTCCGCGAGCTGTTCGAACAGCGTCGTGTCCATTTCGCGCTGTCGCGTCGCCTCGTCGGCGAGTTCTCGCGCCGCGTCGCTTGCGTCTCGAGCCTTCTCCGCCGCGCGTTCTGCGCTTGTCGCATAGCGCACGAAGACGACTGCCCCTGCCGCGAGCGCAGTAACGCCAGCCAGCGTTGCGGCGGTCATTGCAACCATCGCCGCGCGCGCTTTGGCTTTGGCAACAGCGCTCGCTTCTGCCGCCGCCGCGCTCTTGTATTCGGCAGTCGCAAGCGCAAGTTGAGCGTTTGCAGCTGCTAACGCGCTGTCTGACGTCGCTCTGTTGACGGCAATAACGGCTTTCTCAACGTTCGTCAACGCGGCGGCTGTTGCGGCGCGCGCTTGTTCTGCGGCTGTTGCGGCGCGCTGGGCGCCAACGACGGTTCCAATGGCGGTCGACAGTCCTCGATAGGTCGAGACTCCGAGTTTGACGACCGAAACAGCTGCGCTCATTGCTTTGGTCGTCAGCCATACGCCTGCCGACAGAGCTCCGATCGATCCTGTCAACTTGACGACGTTTGTGATCGCGTTCGGGTGCTCTTGTACAAACGCAGTGAATCGGGTCGCCGCGTCTTCGAGTGTGTTTGCTCCTTTTGTCAACGTCGGGACGAGCGACTCGCCAATCGCAATCGCCGCTCCCTCTATTGCCGATTCCATGATCCGGATCGCGCCGCCTAGTCCGGCGTCCATTGTCTGTGCAGTTCTCGCGGCGGTTCCGTCGGCGGCGTCGATCGCGTCGTTCAATTCGCGAAAGTTAGCGGTCGTAATCGCGACGCCCGTCAGTCCATACTGACCGAAGAGCGTTTTAATCGTCGCAAGTTTTTCCGCCGAGGGGACGTTTTGGAGACGCTCGCCGAGCTCTATCAGGACGTCATTGACTTTGCGCAAGTTGCCCTCGGCGTCCGTTATATCGATCCCAAGGTCGAGATAGAGTTCTTGCGCTTTTGAGTCAGACGCCATGCGCGTCTGGATCGCTTTGAGGACCGTTCCCGCTTGCGATCCTCGTACGCCGAAGTTGGCGAGCGCTCCGACAATCTTCGCTGTATCTTCAATAGTGAGCCCCGTTTCCGCAGCGAGCGGGGCGACGTATTTAAACGCCTCCCCTAGATCCTCGAGCGTTTGCGCTGAACCGTTGGCTGTTGCGGTCAGAACGTCGACGACCCGCGTCATCTCGGACGCTTCGAGCCGAAACGCGCGTAACGCGTTCGACGCAATATCGGTCGCCGGTCCTATTTCCGTCCCCGTCGCGCGCGCGAGGTCCATGACTCCGGCAATCGACGCTTCGATCTCGTCGGATTTGAAACCCGCTCGACCGAGCGAGATCATGCCCTGCGCGGCTTCTGCGGCGGTCCACGACGTTGTCCGTCCGAGTTCCTTCGCTTGTTCTGTCAGTTTTTCGAATTGCGCGCCCGTCGCGCCCGTAACCGCTTGCACGAGTCGCATTTGGTCGTCGAATTCCGCGAACGTCTTTGTCGCCAGCGCGACCGGCGTCGCGATCGCAAACGCGCTGATCATTGCCGATCTTGCGCCTGACGACCAAGCGTTGAGCCGCTGTTGCGCTTGCGTCAAGTCGCGGTTGAGTTTGTCCATTGACGCGCCCAGTTCGACATACGCGCGTCCTGCTCTAATCCCCTGCGCTGTTGCCATCTACCATCCCCCCTCTTGTGTGTGCGCCGTGCGCTCGGACAAAGTCGTCGAACGACTTGCGCGGCGTTCGCTCTGTTGTGAACGGATTGAAATCATTGGCGCTCTTCGCTTGTCCCGCCTGAGTTATATGCGTGTTGTGTAAAAGAGCCGCCAGCAGGGACGTGGTCTCCCAGTCCTGTTTGGCGGCTCCCGTTGCACGTTGGACAAGTTCGTAGATCGTCAGAGGTCCAATGTCTCCGAGTCTGGCACGACCTGCAAGTTCGTAGACGCTCCCCCAGTTGACACGCTCGACTGAACGCTTGCGAGCGTCTTTGCGAGCGCGTCGTCCCTCGCCGCCACGTCCAGCTTCGTCGCTTCGACGATCCATTCTTTGCCGCGAGCCTGAAAAAAAAATCGGTACTCGTCCCAAAACGCCTTGTCGAGTCGTTTCGTCGACTCCCCGTCGAGCGCGTTGAGGAAGTCGTCTTTTGAAATCTCCTTCTCCGCCAGCTGATCGGCGAGTAAGTGGTAGCAGACGACGCCGAGGAAGACGTCGTCGTAAAGTAAGCGCGTCGACAACGGGTCGCCATTGTCGGTCTTGTCGGTCGGGTTGAGTAAGTCGACGCCGATCGCTTCGCGGACTTTCAGCGCGGTCCCGAGCGTGATTTCGAGCGCGTGAGCGCGTTTTTTAGAGTCGATAAACTGGTTCATTTGATTGAGTCTTTGAATAGTTTAGGAGCGTTGGGCAGTTCTTTGTCAAACGCCGGTTTCATGTACGGTCGCGCGCGATACAGTTTCCCGTCAGACGTGCCGCCATGTTCGAGGGTTGACGCGGCGTTCTTTCCGTACCGTAACGGGCCAACAACGACGGACTCGTTTTTTTGATCGTAGCTAAAAAAAATCGACTTCTTCAGTCGCCCTGTATGCGAGCTTGGCGGCTCGCCAGGATAGGATATCCGTTTCCGCTTACGAATCGACGACTTCGTGCGCGTCCGGACGTACGCCCCGAATTTCGAGAGCGCGCGCCGTCGCGCCGAATCCATCGCGCGTTTGACAATCTCAGAATCGAAGAAGACGACGTTCTGGTTCATCACGCTCCGCCGCCGCTGCCGGACGTCGCGTTGTCCTTGACGAGCGCGCCGTAGCCCTCGAAATTTGCCTTGCAGACAACGACGACGTTGCCTTCGCTCGCCTGCTGCTCTTCAGAGTAGGACGCGAGTACAAACGTGCCTTTGTAGCCCGTACCAGCGCTGACTGTCGCGCTCTCGGACCGGTAAACGATCTCGACGCCTTTCGTCTGGTACTGAGCGTCGACGCTCAGCTCGCGTATCCCCGCTTGCGCCGCGTCGGTCCCGTCTTTGACAAACGTAACCTCAACGGCCGACTTCCGCTTGCCCGGCACGCTATGCACCCAGCCGCCTTGTCCTCTGACGGAGAACGTCGAGGTCGTCGCGTCGATTTTGAGAGTGCCGCCCTGGAAGCCGCCGAGCTCGCACGTGCCGATCGACATCGAGCCGTTTTCGCTCAGATCATACTCTTCTGTAAGCGCCTTTGTAACAAATGCCATTATATATTCTCCTTTGTCATGCAGTTCGTGCCGTCGCCAGTTTGAGTTCCAGAGCTCCGGCATAGATTAGGTTCTGGGCAAACGATTCGACGTCAAAGAAGTCTCCGACCATCTCGACGACGTTGTAGGTTCGATTGTTGATCATGATTTGTAAATTGGCGACGCTGTCGGCGAGTCGTTCCATTGGATCCAAACACGCAGACAGAGCTTCGGGAGACGTCGAGCTGACATTTTTGTATCGTACGATCCTAAACGTGTGCTGGATCGAGTAGCCCGTGCGGCTTTCTCGCTTGTATTCCGTCTCGACGTACGAAACGCCGAGTCGCTCGGACTCTTTCGTCCCGTCGAAGTCGGGGAACGACTCGATGACGCATTGCACGTCGAATATTTCGAGACTGTTAACGCAGTCGGCAATATCCTGTGCAATAGCAAACGTCATCGAGCCTTGCGGCGTCGTCTGATTGTCGCGTAGGATCCCGTCGGCGACGAGTCGCTCGGTTTCGTTGGCGCCTCCGGCGTCGTAAACGGCCGTCCTGCCGACGTGCTGAACTTTGATTAACGCCGCGTCACCAGCGCTCGCGTCATAGTTGCGCAATATGAACATTAAGCCGTCCTCCTCTGCGCGTGAATCCTAACGACGAGGTTGTATGGGTCGTCGTACTTCCATATCTCATGAGCGAAGGGGCGGACGACGTACGCGTCGCCGCCGGAGACTCTGACGACGTCGCCGGTCTTCGGCTCGTACGGCTCAGAGCCTTTGATCAACACGTCCATGGAGTTGGCGAACGCCTGCCCCGCCGTTCCGTCGGCGTCTTCGTACTTTAACGTCGCCAGAATCGCGCGCGTTTCAAGGACAAGCGCGCCGCCGCGTTCGATCGAGACGCCGACGCTCGACGTTCGAAAGAGAACGTCCCGGTTGTGTTCGTAAGCTCGTTGTTGGTAGTTCATAGCGTCGCGTCCGGATTAGTCTTGACGTCAAGCGCGCACCGGGCGACGGACGCCCAGTCGGCGCCGAAGACCGCCTCGACGGCGTCGGCGGGAGGCTCGACGAGGATTCCCGCAGCAACAAGCCGCGACGTTTCGTCGACGTTTGACGGGTCGAGGATTTGCGCGGCGGCAACGTCGGAGACGACGATTTTAAACGCGTCGCCGCCCGTCGCGTCGTAGTTCTTAAGTTTCAGCATGATCCGACTCCTTCCCGGACGCGACGATCGCGTACGAAATCGCTCGTTCCTTAGCTGAATCATAAAGCAGAGAGACGGACTGCGACACTTCCCTGACGGCGTCGTCGTATGCCGCTCGAGCAATCCGTTTGTCGAGTTTCAACGCCTCGATTTGCGCCAGTTGAGGAGCCCTGTGCAAAAGCAGAGACTGTTTGAACGCCGTCATGTAGCCGGCAAACGCTTCTTCGTAAGTTAGCGTCGAGTCCATCTAACTGCTCCTAGGATCAAGACGCCGCCGCTTGTTGTCCGACTCCGAGTCGAACAAGGCACGCGGTCGCGCCGGACGCGACGGCGGCGACGAAATACCCGACGGGCAGGTTTGTGCCCTTAGTCGCGGTGATTTTTGCGTTCGCCGCGTCCCAATAGGCAATATCGCCAATACTAGCCGTCATCGAACTGCCGCACGCAATGCGCCAGACGCCGGTCGTCTCAATCCAGCCGGTCGCGCCGACGGCGATCGTCGCCGCCGCGACGCCGAAAAGCTTCGAGTTGACGACGACCGTTCCCGCCTCGATAATCGAGGAGCCGCTGTTTGTGTACTTGTATCCTGAGGAAGAGTGAACAATTTCAGCCATGTTTTATAATCTCCTTGTTTGACGGAGGCGGCGCGTTGGAGGGCGCCGCCGCTAAAATTTTGTGAATTAACGACGAGATCAGGACGACGCCGAGATGCACTTAAGCGCGCCTCGATAGTCTTCCTGGGCGACTCCGAACCCGAAATGGGCGTCGAATTCGATCCCGAGCGTTCCAATCTTCATCTGGTCTTGTCGTACGATCGGCGCCTGGTTCCCGTTCAGGAAGGCGATTTCGAACGCCGGGAGCCTGTTCGGGTCGGCGAACAAATACCAGGTCGTGGCCGAGTAGTTCGTATAGGTCGCGTATTCTAAGAACGGGACGCCGACGACGGTGAAGCGTCCGACGTGCGGGTTAAAGTCCGCGGGCGTGTTTCCTTCGGTTCCATTGTTCAGCGTCGTGGCTCTGGCGACCATGAGGGCCTTGTCTTCGAGGGACGGAGGTACGACGAGCAATTGCGGAGGGATTCCAAGCGGCGCGTCGTCCCCGGTCGCCTTGGCGCGTTTCCGGTTGATGAACGCGGCGCGAGCGGCGGAGAGATTGTCGAACGAGAACGCGCAGGAGACCTTTAAGGACGCGTGGTCGGCGTGATAGAACGCCTTGCCGTCCACCGCGCTCGCAGGATTCATGAGCAGACCCCACGCCTGACGATTGATCGCGTCGTTGGCGCCGAACCCGATCTGCCGAATGAGTTCGCCGAAGACTCCGAGCGCGTCGCCGTTCACGATCGACTGTTCCGGCAGAACGAACTGCCTGCCCCAGAGTTTCGCCTGGATCGTGTACTTTTCGTCGGCGGCGGTCGCGTGTTCTAAGTCGCCGCCGGGCGGAACCTCTTTAAATTCGAAGTTCGTGTCAATCTTCCAGCGTTCCGTCGCTTTATAGTCGTAGACGGAGCTTAGTTTAAAGACTTTGCGCCACGACGTGTCGGACGCGTTCATCGTCTGGACCAGCGCGGCGTTGGCGGCGTTCGACAAGGTCGAGCCAAGCGGAGTCGTCGAGATCGCCGCGCAGACTTTGCTATAGGAGTCTTTCCGGAACGAAAAAGGCGTCGCGCGTGACGCGCGTTCTGCCAGTTCTAAGAAGTCGAGCGAACCGAGCCGGTCGGCGGCGGTCAGTTGCGCGTCTTCGTAGCGCCGCTCGTCCGGCTGTACGCCCATAGCGCGCAGCGTTGCAATTACGAGCGCTTTTTCGTCGCAGTCGGTCGAGGGCGTGTGAACGGCGGGAGCCGAGCCGCGAAGCGCGCGCAGCGCTTCGAGCTCGAACTTGTCCGCCGTCCATCCTTCCCGGATCGCCTTCGCTTGCAGTTCTTCGTCGTCTCCGAGCGAGCGCGCCTTAATTGCGGCGACCCGCTCGATTTCGGCGGCCGCCTTTTCGCGCGAGGCTTGAAGTTCTTCGTCGCGTCCGTTGTCGACAGGAGCGACCGAGTCGTCGATAATGGGTTCTTTTGCTTCTAAGCCCATCGTGTTTCCTTTCATTGGGGTTGGTCCGCCCATCTTGGCGGTAATAGTACTGCTTGTGTTTTTGTCGGCTCCGAGCGCGACGACGCTGACCTCGTACATCTCGAACTTGGTTGCGACGGTCGCCGGACCTTGGATTGTCTCGCCGTGCAGGTCGAGCGTTTCGCCTTCTTTCAATTCGATTCTGTCGCGGATATAACCTCCGACCGACGCTTGCCACGGGAACCCGTTTTTCGCGCCTGAGACAAAATCGCGCGCCGACTCCGTCTCCCGACTGACGACGCCTTCGACGACGAGCTTACCGTCGTTGACGTAAATCTTCGTCGAGTGCCCGATCCCGTTGCCGTCGAAATGCTCGCCAAAGACCGGGAGCGGTTCGGTATGCGGAAAGACGCCGTCGACGTCGATCGCGACGCGCTCGTCCCAGAATTCCATCGCCGCGCCGGTGTTGGCCACGATCCGGAACTTCGGCAGTCCCGCTTCGCTTGGCGAGTCGCTAAACTCGCAGAACGAGCCTTTTATATAAAGTTTCTCCAGGCTCATGTTTCCTCCTTCTAGTTCGTTTCTTCCGGCTCCAAATCAGGCGTTATGTCGCCGAACTCGAGCCCGAGTTCTCTCATCTTCTCACGTTCGCGCGCAATTTGCGTCAGTTCTTCTTCCCAGTCTTTGCCCTGTTTGGCGTATTCTGCGGCGAGGGTCGTCGTCAGCGAGCGCAAGCGCGTCTCTTGCGCCCTTGCCTCTTTCACAGGGTCGACGTGTTCGAAGCCGTCCCAGTAGTAAATCGCTTGCGGGACCGCGCGCGGTAAGCCGTAGACGATCGAATACTCGCGCCACCACTGTCGGAAGATCGGGCGCATGACCGCGACAGACGCCTGTTTCTGCGACGTTAGAATCGCCTTATGATACTCTTGATAGTCGAGTCTGCCGCTGGCGTAGTTGTGCTGACTTGAGTCGCCCGTGATGACGTTGACCGGAATCTGAAGACTTCGCCCAATCTCGCCCAAAAGCTCGCGCTTGAATTCTTTATACGTCGTCGTCGGCTGCTCGCTCTTAAGCTGCGCGACTTTCCAGCCGTCAGGAGCCGTCATCATGAGCCCGCGCTCAATGTCGAACGTCTCAAAAGGCGTCGGACTGGCGCTATCGCCGCCGAAGTCGCCAGGGGAGTCGGTATACATAATCGCCGCGAAGTCGGCGGCGGTCTCCGCTGCCGTTACGACCGCCAGCGTGTACCGGCGCAACAGAGCGAAGAGGTTCAGCGCCGCGACGAGTTCCGACGCGCCGCGATGCTGTTCGGCAGTTGTGCGGCGGAACCAATGCACGACTTGCCACGCCGGGTAAATCGCCGCCTCTTCGACGTACTTAGTCGCGCCGCTTAAGTCGAGCCGTCCGACGTCGCCGGGATGGCGCGTGAGGATCCGGTACGATAAAGGTCTGCCGTATTGATTGAGCGTTATGCCGTCGACCTCGTACGGACCTTGAGCCATATACTCCCCGGCGACGCGTTCGGCGTCGATCGGCATGAACCCCAATTTGACAGGACCGGTCAAATCTTGGTTCGTGTACATGAGCCCGAACGTTTCGCCGTCTTGGGTCTTGGCAAAGGACATCGCGCGCAGAATCTCAGCGAGCCCGACTTCCTGCATCCACGCCTCAAAATCCAATTCCGTCTGCTGACGCTTGTCTCTGTCCAGACCGGAGACGATCTGAAGGCGCGGTCCCGTGCCAATGATCGCGTTGGATAGTCCGAGCGCGACGCCCATCGCGTAGGAGTTGTTCGCGACTTCATACCGGGCGCGCTCGCGCATTCGGCGGCGCGTGTCAGGGTCCAAGGACGCGTCGACGCTGCGCGAGTCGACCCAGCGCCAATGATCGAACAGGTTCTTGTCGGTCAGCGCGTCGTAACGCGCCGCCTTGACCGGTCGGCGCGGCGGTTCTTTCTTCTTCGGCTGTTCAGACTCCATTAATCCCTGTTCCTCAACTTGTAGACGCCGACGCGCCTTGCCTGCGCGCCAGCTTGCGCGTCGCGCTTGTCCAGGTAGTCGAGCGCCTTAATCTGCTGGCTGACGCTGTGGTTCTTGTATCTGCCGGAGTCGGTCTGCACCTCTTCCGGAGAGGCGAGATTCTCGACGATCTGCTCTTTCAGCCGCTTGACGTCTTCTTCGGTCATCGTTTTGTCTTTCGCTGTTTGGCTTGTCTTTGCATCGCCGCGAAGCTGACGCGCTCGCGTTTCGGCTTGACGGTCGTCGCGACCGAGTCAAGGTTCGCACCCTGAACGCTTGCGGCGACGGCGGCCCCGACGAGGCAGTCGAGCCAGTGGTTGTCTCGGTCCGGCAAGGCGGTCCATTCGTCGACTCTGCGTCCTTGCGCCTCGACGGTCGTTCTCTTCTCTGCGGTCAAATGCTCGATAAAGAGCGCGTTTTCGCGTTTTGTTCCGGGGAGCGCCAGCCTGCCGGGATCGCCCGGCGCGGTCGTGAGTCGCGCGTACAGGAACGTCTTCCAATAGTTTGTGTCAATGAGAACGCGCCGGAGCCCGTTGCGCGAGCTTTCGGCGGGAATGCGCCAATGCAAGCCGACTCGGTCGCCTCTCTTTATACTATATTCGCCAAAAGGCTTGTTTTTTGCGCCGACATACCGACCATGAGAAGGGAATATTTTAGATCGGAACGGCGAATCTTTAATGAAATGGTAGACGACGTCGGTTGTCGCGCCCCAGTTGGCGTCGATGAGAAGCCGGTCGAGTTCGACCAACGTGCCGTCGTCGCGTTGGTAGTTGGGCTTGAAGAGCTTTTCCGTTAAAATCTGGAGCCCGCCGTAAACCTGCCCCTCAAGCCCGGCGTTCGGGACGGCGTCGGCGAGCGTGGGACGGGCGTCGTTTAGCGTGAATCGCGCGCGCTTTTGTTCCGGAAAGGCTCCATAGTCGACGATTAGTCCGTCGAACCGGTCCGACCAGGCGCAAAGAACCCAATAGAGAAGGTTCTTGTGAACGTCGACGAAAGCAGTCAGAAAATGCGCGTTGGAGGGGATAGCGCCACGAGAACGGCCCGATTCCAGAACGACGTCCGACGTGAGCGCGTCGAGTTTAGCGTCGATCTCTGGCGGTTCGTTTTGGTATTCGGACCTGAACGCAAATTCATCGCGAAAGAGGAGATTCATTGCGTGCTGAATCGCGCTTAGCTCGTCGGCGTTGTAACGCTCCGGCCAGGACGACGACGCGCCCGCGTCCATTGCCTTGCGGTTCTTGCGGTAGAATGCCGTCGCTTTCGAGCCGTCACCGTCATTCTGGAGTTCGGCTTCCCGGATCTGTTTGTATTGCTCCCACAAGTCGAGATTGGACGGAAACGACGTCAGGAGCTGGTATCGCTCTCCTCGGAACTCGGGGTTGCTCACGCGATCCAGGAGACGTTCTGCGACGTCGTTTTGCGCGACCACCGTCATTGCGACGCAGCAGGCGATCTTTTTGCCGGGGCCCGCCATGCCGAGTATATCGGCTTTGAGGATCTTCTCGATGTTGTCGCACTGGGTCGCGGACTGAGCGGTCTCTCGCGTCTGGGGATCGTCGACGAGCGCGAGATCGGGCCTTACTTTCTGTCCGTCCGGACGCGTGTAACTCAAGCCGCGTATGTCTGAACCTCTCGTCCCTGCTGTCCGGATACAGACTCCGGACGCCGCAGAACCTTCGACGGTCGGCAGGACGAGTTCTGCCGCTTTCCAACCGATCCGGGTCGGCGTTCCGTTTACGTGCTGACCGCGCGCACGAAGAGTGACTCGCTCGAGCCGACGTATTGGGTAGCAGACTTCTGGAAAGTCTTCGAGGAGCAGATCGTTTGTTTCGAGCCAGATTTTGATATCTTCAAGAAGTTGCGTCGCTCGCGACGCGTTTGCGGCAATTAAGACAACGAGTTTGACGCGGCCCGTGATCGCCGCCCAGATGACGGCGATTTGAAAGAGCGTCGTCTTGCCGGAGCCTCGCGGCATGGCGAGCGCAAAGATCTCGCCGTTGTTGATAACGCGTTCGATCTTCTCGATCACCTGCAAATGAATCTTCGACCACTTGAGGTAGAAGACGTCTTTGAAGTAGGTCTCGCAGAACTTTTTGAACGACTTAGTCGCGGCGTTCCTCCGACGTCGGTTGACGACGTCTGGAATAGGCGAGATGTCACGCGCGTCTTCGCTCGCCTTACGCGACGACATGCGCGCGCGCTGGCGTTTGCGTTCGTAGTTCATGCTATACGAGAGTTCTACGTATGATTCCGTGTTCTAACACCCAAGTTCCCTGTTCGGCGTTCCAGTAGAGATCGTTTGCGACGTCGTGGTCAAGTCCGACGACAAAAGGATCGTTGGTCGTTGTAACGGCAGGTTCGGCGTAGATAATATGATCGCCGTTTTCGTCGAGCCCGCCGTCGATGAATAGTACCGAGCCGTCTGCGCTTGTGAATTGGACCATTTTATTTTTTACTCAGGAATGTAAAGTTTGTAAAGTGATATGCCCACGAGATCATGCAGGAGTCGTAACTAGTAGGATTTGTAAGTGTTGGGTTGAGGATGTAGTTTGCAAGGGCATCATACCAAGAGACATATATTCCACTACTGTATATACCATCGAATGGTACATTCTGAAAATTGATCTGATTAGGACTTGTCTCTATCAAATAGACTTGGCGTGTGTAAACAGACGCCATCGGGATAACGTCTGCTTTCTCAACGTTAGTGTTTGTTACGAACTGCAGAGCCGAAACTGGCGGTTTCAAGGCTCTGTGGATAGTGTAGATATGTAAAGGAGAATCAAAAGTATATACTCGTCGAAAAGACAGCCCCCCTTCTTCGTCTTTGTGTACATATAGCCCCTTACGGCATACAATTTTGACAGCCATTAGACGATCTCCAATGTCAAGACGTTGTTTGCAACGGTTGCCGACAGTTCACCGCCACCGCCGCTACCAACGACGACTTGGCTCAGCGCGCAGACCGCTGACGACCCGCTCGTCGCGCTTTTGGCCAGTATGTCATAGTATCCGCCAGACGCGACGCTGGCAAACGCTTGCGACGCTTGCGTGTGCGTAGAGCTATTGATCGTTACGACGTGGTAGACAAGCGAGATCGCGGTCGCTCGCCCTATCTTGCCCGGCGGAATAGGACAACCAGCGCGAGCGTGTACGACGTCGCCTGCGGCTGTCGGGCTCTTGACTGAGAGAACCAAGCTGCCGTCGTTGAGTCGACGCAACATCTGCGCGTAGGACGCCGCCGTTGCCGCAAACCCCACGACTGTAAGCGGACTCCCCGTCGGGAGCGTGGACGCTCCGGCATTTTTTACCAGGAAAACGCGGTCGGTTTTCCTGGTAGGATTTAGCGCAGCCAGCTCGCCGCCGTCGTAAGCTTGACAAATACGGTGGAGTTTGCGTCTTGATAGTGGTTGTTTCATCGACAGTCAAAGGTCCCATCGGCAATGGTTGGTGCGTCAGTGCAGACCTTTGTTCCGGCTTTGTCGAGCGACCAGTCGGACGGCTCGGCGAAGTCGCCTTCGGGCAACTGGCTGACGTAATAGTAGGTCCGAGGAATCACTTGCGTTTCGACAAATTTCTCTCCGTCAAAAGCGCGGAACTTGTAGGCCTTAGCGCTCGGGAGCGTCGTCGAGTTCTCGACGAGCACGCACGGACTCCAAGAGACTCCGCCGTCGTTTGAGCCTTCAACGACCACGGCTTTGTCTTGCGTCTTGGTTACAGTGATGGTCGCTAGATCCTCGTTGATCGTTGCGCTGACGTCGAGCACGTCAGCGCCCGAGACGCAGCAGACGACGTTGGTCAGTGTCGCCGCGTCGCAGTCCGATGCCGAAGGCGCGACGACGTACCCGCGCGAGCTCGACGTGATCGCCGCGCCCGTTTCGACAAAGACGCCGCGCGAAACCGTCAGGATTCTGTCCGCGCCGCTGAGTGTCAAAACGCCCGTCGACGCGACTTCGAGCCAGTCGACCGCCGCGTCCGACGCGACCGTCTCCGCGCCGCTTGCGCCGACGACGAGCCAGGAACCGTCGAAGCAGCCCCAAGAGCCGGTCCTATCGTGTCCTAATAAATCTTTGTCGCCGGATTGATAGGCGGCTCCAGTAAGATACGGGCTAGTCGGTTTTAACCGGAAATCCCAAGTGCGCCATAGGTCCGTGGACCACGTCGAAGCGTCGATTGTGTCAGGGCAAGGAGTAACGAATCCCGCAGAGGAAGGAGTTATTGACGTAACGCCTGCTACGTTCTCTACTCCCTGTACTAGCGAGTCTTGTACGGTAATACTCCCCGCTGTTGCGGCGGATAACGCCCTCTGCGTGTTTCCAATAGCGGTACACCGTACAAGGGTCGCCGAACAAGACGTGTACGTCCTAATCGCGGCAGAAGTCAGTTGTACGCCGCTAGTCCTGTTGCCTGCAATAATGCAGTCGCGGAACGTTATGCTGCCGCCGAGTATATACGCCGCGCTCCCGTAAAAGCCGCTGTAACACCCACACAATCTGCACTTTTCGAGCACACTAGTTCCCCCGGTGGCGTGTACTCCACCGGAGGAACTAGACGTTGAATAACCGCGGATAATGTCTAGTTGTTTTAACACCACTGACGCACTAAGAGACGCAATACGCGAAGCCCCTTGCCCGTCAAGAACAATGCGCTTTGCACGTCCGTCGATGGTTACTTCTTTTGTGAACTGGAGCAGCGACGACAAGCTAATTGCAACCGTGTAATCACTTGCAAACGCTGTGTCGTCATAGGTAATCACGTCGCCAGGGTTCGCGGCGGCAATAGCGGCTCGGAGCGACCCGTCCCCACTGTCCGCGTTGTTGGTGAAGTATACTGTTGCCATGAGCTACGCCTCCGGCTGGTCCGTCCGAATCAGCTTGACGTCGACGTTGAGCGCAAGGGTCTCGCCCGGCTGCAGCTCCGCCGCCGGGACGAGCAGCGCGGTCGAGTTCGCGGCGACTTCCGCTCCGACGCACTGCAGAACAGCCTTAGCGGCGTTCATCGCGGTTTCTTTTTGCGCGTCGGTTATTGGGACGCGCGCGCCCGTTTCGTCGGTTCGGCTTGCGGCCAAAATTAGAACGACGACGTCCTTTTGAGATTCGATTCCGGATATTACGCTGTTTTGAGTTACGATAGTTTCTGCCATTTAAATTCCTTTCAAAATCCGATAAGTTTCCCAAAAAGCCCGGTCCCCGCGTTGCCGGAACGGTCCGACCGTCCGCTCCTCACTCACTACGGACGCGCGGGAACCGAACCGTTCTATACAAGCTCGTCGACGCCCGCGTCGATCGCGGCGAGCGCGTCGCCAAGTACGGCGGCAGGGCGTTCGCCTTCTTTTGGGTATTCCGTGAACGTGCAGTTTCCCGACGGACGCAGACGCGCCTCAATCGCAAGTTCCGTCTGCGCGTCGAGTTCCGCGACCGCCTTGTCGAGCCGGGCGTTTCCGTACGCGCACGCGGCGTCGGCGATTTTGTCGAACGCTTCGTTCCAGGCTCCCGCCCGAATTGCTTCCGGGCGCGACGCCTGCCGCGCGCGAACCCAGTCGATATACTTTCCTACGCCGATCCCGAGCCGGTATCCAACGCGAAAAGCGGACTTCTTTGCTTCGGTTGAAAGTTCAAATTCCGTTGTCATTTTTGCCCCGTCTTTTAATGAAAAAAATTCCAACAAAATAAACCATTTTCATTCATCGTCCCTGTTTTTAGCTTCGCCAACGCCCATGCCAAACGTAATTCCGTCAGATTTTTCCAACCTGCGTCAAAGACAATGGTATCGCCGGATGTCGCGTCGAGGACCGCTTGGCGTAATGAACCTGCTCCGCTGTCGTTAGTATTCAAAACCGTTATAGTCGCCATTAATCCTCCTGCTCAACGTCTTCGCCGACGTCAAATGTTTCTTCAAGTTCCGGCTGGGGTTGTGGGGAGTGTTTCATTATCAGTTCTCCTCTACGAACTTTTGGTTGTCCATCTGTCTAACGAGCAAGACGAAATACCCTGCCGCGTCTAACGCAGTATCCCTAAGGTTTTCGCCGTTATCAGGCTGCTCAGAGCCAAACAAAGAGGCAAAGCGAGCGAGTTTGTCGGACAGACGGACGGCGATGGCTGTCGTTGGACTCACCGTAGGACACAAGACGGGAGGCTTAGCGACCGCGTCGCCGTATGCGTTGTTCTTTGTGATGAGCGTATTTGCGAGTTCGTTAATGACGTCTTCAATCGTTTTCATTTCATAATTCCTTGTGTGGTTTTAGTTTCTTTTTCTGCGAGCTGCTTTTGAGCAAGTTCGTACGCTTCGGCCAGCTCTGTAAGTTTGCGACGCATGGCGTTAATTCGACCGACAACGAAGCCGCCAGTTTTTCCTCCCAGCTGAAGGACGAAGATCGCGAGGATCGCGAGGATCGCATAGTCGGTCCATTTAGATTCACGGAGCTTATTGATTGTCTCCATCGTCTTTTGGACAGACTCAACAGTAGCGCGTATATCTTCTGCCGCCTTTTGGAGCTCTTCAATTCTCGCCCCTAACGCTCCGGTCGTCTTTATAATCGACTCAACGTTTGTACTGATCGTTTCACTAGTCTCAGCTTCTCGCTCAAGAAATGGCAAGATCCGATTAACTTCATCGAGTCCTTTCATCTCTTGAATCTTTGCAAGGTCTTCTTCGAGACGTTTCAACGATTCGTTGATTCCACGGATCTGTCCGATGGGCGTCATCGGATCGAATTCAGCAGTTTCTCGCACGGGCGGTTCAGCGCGTTTCGACGGAGTCGACGAATCGAGTTCCGTGACGTCGATAGCCGTTGTCGGATAGATCAACTGGACGTCCTGTTGCGGGTCAGCCTGGGGCTCGTCAGCAAGAGCCGGCACGCAGACGAGCCCTAATACAAGGGCTAATGTAAATATTCGTTTCATCTCAAATTCTCCTTTTAATGAATGGCTTCAACCGACTGACGATTTTGACCATATATGACATAGTCAAGCCAAGCTCGTTGAGCTTCTTTTAGGTTTCGATATCCGTAATATCTATACAGCGTTGCGTCGACGTCGTTCGTGCGGACAAGCTCAGTCATGAAAGACGCTAACCATTGCGATCCACCACGTGCGACAAGGAAGTCGACAAAGCTAAATCCCTGATGATAGATCCTCAATGCGTTGTCGTAAGCGTTACGACCGTATAGATTAGCAATATCCCAAAACTCCCCGTTGTTATAACGCCGATAGACTGTCTGCCTAAGCGACTCGCGACGACGATACTCGCTATTTTGCGCCAGCCCCTCATTCAGAAACAAGTCGAAGTTTGAGTCGAGAAAGTAGAAGAAGAACGCATGAGTCAGTTCGTGATCGAGAGTTCCGCCTTTCGCCGAAGTCAACGGTTCGAAGCATACAACCCGAACAACAGCTCCGCCCTGGTAAAGCGTATAACCGGCGACTCCATCTCCTCGGTATCTCTGGAAATAGATCGAAAATGGTTTCCAGACTCTGGGCTTCCCATACCTCTCCACGAGCCTATCTAAGATCTCGTCGCAGGCGTCTGCTATTTCAACGGTCTCGGCAAAAAAACGCGACCGAGCGACAGACAGTACTGGAAGAGTCTCGACTTCTTCTGTGGGGTTCTCTTTAGGCTTCGGCGGAGGTTCTTCCTCCTTCGGCGGAGTCTCTTTTTTTTCTGGCGGCTTACATTGTCCGTTCGGGCAGGGATCTGTCCGGTATCCCCAGCGTGGGAAAAATATCTGGGCGTTTGCTGGCAAACAAAAAGCAAACGAAATAAGCGTAGCAAGTAAGAATCGTTTCATTCGCACCTCCTTGTACAGAGATTCGCCAAAAGAAAGCGAATATTAAGTCGAGAAAGGATAAAGAACAGGAGGAGCTAAACAGAATAGTGGTCGTTTTAGTGGTCGCGGCTTGTTTTACTCTATAATTTACGCTAAAGACATACGCCCCCCGGGCGTGTTACCCGCGTTTTAGCGAGTCTTGCGTTTTACTCTTGTTTTACCGAGTCATTCGGCGTTTTACGGGGCTTGAGCGATTTTCTTGTTTCGCTCTCTTTCGTTCTCTTTCGTTCTCTTTCGTTTTTTTAGGGGTCGTTTTGGGGGTCGCGGCGGGTTGTTGGACCTCGCGACCCCTAAATGACGCCGCGCGTTCGAAGGTTTCATCGAGAACGTGCAGGTAATGATCGCGCGCCGTTTTCGCAGAATGACCAATCCACTCCGCTTCTGCAAGCGCTCCAAAATCTTCAAAAACTTCGATAGCGCGGGAACTCCTTAAATTTTGAATAAGGCGCTCCCAACGGTTCAAGCCTGCGAAAAAAACAATTTTTTCGATATGCTTGGTAATCGTCGTTCTGTTTTCGGCGATTATATATGCCGAACCGCCTTCGTCGAGCGAGTCCCAGAGACGCTCGAGTTCCTCGCGCAGTTCCGGAAATAGAGGAATAACGCGCGACTCCATCCCGACGTAACGCTCCGTTTTGGGCGAGTGAACCAACAGACGCCCGCGAGCAAAATCAACGTCGGACCAAACGGAATGCAAAGCTTCTTCCTTGCGCAGTCCGCCGATTCGGTAGAGCGCAAGCAAGACGCGCCATTGGTTCGACGGGCAAGCGTCCAACATCTTCTCGTAATCTTCCCTGCTGATGAAATACTCGCGCGTTTTGTTTCGGAACGAGCCGCGCGGAATTCCGTCGAAGGGACAACGGTCGAGAAGTTCGACTTCTTTTGCCCAGTTATAGACGCGGCGAACGTCGCGCAAAGTACCGGCGCGCGTCGCCTCGCCAACCATACGGTCGAGAAACTCGACGAACTTGAGCGCGTCGCGTTTGGTCAGATCGCCCGTCAAGGAGTTTTTGTCGAAGTACTCGAAAAACCGACGGCGCGATTGCCGCTTGTTCGACTGCGTCGTCGGTTTCATCTGATAATATTCGTCCTCCCAGTAGGCGTCCCAGAGTTCTTCGAGCGTTATGTCGCGCTCGACTTTAATGAGCCCTGCCGCTTCAAGTCGGTCGCGCATACTCGGCGACGCGTCCTCAAGCCAACGTTGGGTGCGACGGTCGAGCGGTTCGCCGCTCTCTTCGCAATGTTGGATTCGCTCGACAGCCACGCGCGTATTTTCAACCTCTCGTTTTGAATAGGCGGAGCCGAGCGACAAATAACGGCGCTTTCCGTTTTCGTACCAATTGATCTGGTACGCGGTCGCGCCGTTTTTCCTTTTCACTGTTTTAATAGTTGCCATTTTTTTCTCCACAAAAAAAGGCGACCGTTAAAACGACCGCCCCTTAATTACCAAAAAACGCGCGCGCCGTCAAGGTTGGTTCTCTTTGTTCGGCTCGTCCTCCTTTTCTTCGACCCAATGAATAACGGCGCGCGTTGAAAATATCCTTGTATTCTTTCCGATTTGCCTACACGGCAGCCCGTCAAACTGTATCAAGTCGCGCAGCGTTGGCGCAGAGACGCAGAGGAAGCGGGCGCACTCGTCGAAAGTAAGGACTTGCGGAGGATCCTTGCGGAACTTTTCTTCCTCTATCTCTTTTCTTGTACGTACAACAACGGCCATTTCTTTTTCTCTTCCTCCGTTACTTCTTCTTTTTTTGTGTCAACAATAACGACGCCGCCGCCGTGGTCGCGGTAGAATCTTGCAAGAGCTTTGAATGCGGAAACGATCTGCGAGATTCTGCCGTTGCTCAGCCTCAACTTCTTAGCCAACTCTGTCTGCTTGATTCCGGCTTGCCAGTCTAGAAGAAGAGTCTGGTCGCGTGAGGAGAAAAGCCCAAGCGCTTTATTTACGGCGTCGGCGGCGCTCATTGCTTCTGGCTCTTCTTCCTCTGGTTCCGGGGCGGCGACGTCCTCTACAATAGAAACAAACTTCGGCGGCTCTTTCAGTCGGCTCCCAGACTCGTTCTGAAGGCGTCGGAAAAGGACGCCGCCGACGCGCTTCTTTAAGTAGGCTTGCCAACCTGGATTCTCTGGATCGAACTCAATTTCGAGCAGTTCGACGAGCGCGTCGCTCTCCGCGTCTTCACGCAGGTCGAAACGTCCGGACGCGCGCGCGACGGAGTCGGCTATCGACGCCGCGAGCGTTAGCATAATCTCCAAATCGTGTTCGAACGTCAAACGCATGGAAGCGCGCGATCTTTCTAATGATCTAGTTGAACTTCGTTGTTCGTTTGGTCAGAACAATCAGCGTGCAGCCTTTTTTGTCCGGCGCGCCGAATCGCGCTTTAACCTCCGCGACGACGCTGTCGTCTTTCCATACGCCCGCGAAGGTTAGCGCGTCGAGCGTCGCCTTGATTCGGTTGTCGACGTCGCCGCTCCGTTTCTTCGGATGGACGATTATCTCAACGGCGCAGTATTCCCAGTCCTTGGGGAGCTTGACGCCGACGCACCTCAGGCAAGTCAGTGCCTTGAACTGTTCATACGCTGGGTTCAGATACGGCTTGCCGCCATTGCGGTTCGGGAGCCAGATTCTGTTCGCCGAAGGCGGCGCGGCGTCGACGAATATCTTGATAGCGTCTGTCATACCAACAGTTTCTTTTCATGTTTGCGGCACTCGGAGTAGAAATCGACTCCTTGCGCGTTGGTAAGGTAGCCCCTCTTGACGTTTGAATCGCACGCTTTCAGAAGCATCTGCAAATCTTCCTTGGTCTTCGCCCTTGAGAGCGCGTCGAGCATTCCTTGATAGTTGACCAGCTGCGACTCCCTCGGTATTTCGTTTCGTGCGTTCAGCCCGTTGGCGCGCGCCTTCATTGCGGCTCCAAGCTGTGAAAACTCCACTCCGGACAGGTCTCCTCGGACTGTAGCCTCTTCAACAGCGATGCGAACGGAGTCGAGCGCGTCGTGCGATTCCGCGTTCTGAACGGCCGCCTGTAAGCTGGTAAAGGCAGTATTAGCCTTTTTCTTCGGCGTCGTTCGTTTCTGCTTAGGCGTTTCTTCCGGCTCCGGTTCCGGTTCCGGTTCCGGCTCCGGTTCCGGTTCCGGCACCAGCTCCGCTTTGCGCTGTCGGTACACTTTGCCAAGCCTTTGACGGTCGGCTCCGGAAACGCCCGCGTCTTTAATTTTGGCGGCGGCCGCGTCGAGTTCCTCTTGCGTCTGCGCGGCGGCGAGCGCGGCGGAAAGTTCGTCGACGCTCGCGCCCTTCTGCGCCGGAGGCAGCGCCTTGACGGCGCGCGGCGGTTCGTCGAGATAGACGTCTTGCCGGATATCGATCGTCTCGATCGCGTCTTGAACGTCCTCTGCAAAATCCATGCCCATTGTCAATTCGGGACAGATTCTCTTAATGAGAATCGAGGCGCTTCGGTACGCGCACATGATCTCGGGCATCGTCCGCCACTTGCTTCCCGGCTTGCTTACCCAGCCGTTCCTGTCGGCGAACCGGATATCGACGCATGGAGACTCAAAGAGCTTGTTCGTTCGGCGTTCCGTCAACTTGGCGATTGCGTAATGGTTCGGCACGGTCTCGCTCCACGTCTGTCTCTGACCGTCCTTGAAGTCGCAGTAATTGACGGTAATTTCGCCGTCTACCCCAGTTTCCCATTCTATGCGGCTGAACAAGCCGGAACGATTGACCAAGGTGATCAGAAATTGCGTCGAGAACGCGGGCTTCGCGTCGATGACGTACAGGTGCGGAAAGATCGTCAGGACGCTCACGCCGAGCCTGCGCGAAAGGTCGATGGCCACAAGGCACGATTCAGGGCTTCCCTGAAACGCCTTCGGCACAAACGCGCTCTTTGCGAGGACCGACGCCATGTTCAGCGTCTGCTCGAAAATTCTGACGTCGTCAAAGACCGAAACGTAATTCGGATTCGCAGACGTCGCGCGGTATTCTTGAATATTAGCCATTGGTTCGATTCCTTTCGTTGTAGCGCCACATAAAAGGCTTCGCGCATGGGTTCAAGTCGGTCCCTAAGTACAAGCGGACGCCGCGTTCAAGTTTCGAACAATGAAATTCGAATTCGTCTCCGCTTGCGCTGCGTCCAATGAGGAAGCTATACTCCGGCGGCGGTTCTTCGGAGGTAATGCGCCACTTAGAGTCAGGTTGGTTCGTTTTCATTTTTGGGCTCCTGTTTTAACTTTTCTTCGAGCTTGCGGCACGCGTAGTAGAAGTCTGTTCTCTGTTCCGGCGTGATTAGACCCTTTTCAACTTGTTCTCGCGAGGCGTCGCGAAGATTCTCAACTTCTTCTGCTGTTTCCGCCATTTTGAGAATTCCAAGCAACGAAAAGTAATTCTCTTTTTGCGCGCTCGTCGGCTTCTGCGGCGTCGCGTACGATCTGTAATGCGTTATTTGGCACCAATCCTTTCTCGCTTTTTTGATTCCTTGTCGATAAAGACAGTCAATCCTTGTATTGCTCTCTGGATAGAGTCGCGGTCAAGCGCTTCGAACTCTTTCTGCAGCTCTTTTGGTTTCTCTCTTTTTCTTTGCGCGAAGTTGCGAGGGACGCGAAACCCGGCGTCTTGAAGGTCTATCTTCGTCTGGATAGTTTCGAGCGCGTCCCATTCTTCCATTGCGCGTTCACAAAACTTAATAATCTCGCTGACGCCAGACGCCCATTCTGCGTCTGGAAAAAGCCGTAGTCTCCTCTTGATAGAGAGAACGTAAGATTCGAACGCAACATACTCCGATTTGATCAAGAACCAGAACTCGTTCAGAAAACTGCCGACGCCGTCTTCCAAGCCGCCAATGCTCCTCCGGAGGATATAAAGGTCGGACAGCGGCGCCAAGCCCAGACTCTCGACATTCTTACTAGGGGCGCTCTTCTGCATAGTTTGTGTCCTTTCAGTTATTCGAACCTGTCGGAATTTCCGACAGGTTCAAATTGGCGTTTAGATCAAGCGGCTTTTTGGTAAAACAAATCTCCGACAAACCCGGCGAAGAACCACTTGCCCTCGCCGTCATAGACGCTCTTACCGAGCTCCGCTTTCAGCCCGTCGAGCGCGAACCGGATGTATGGAACAGCGATTTGGAACGGCGGATTGCCGGAGCGCTTCGCGTAGATTCCATACAGCTTGACCGCCGAGTGCAGCATCGCGACCGCGTACCCGATTCTCTGCCAGCGCAGAGCGGGCAACCCGCACTCGTCGGCAATCTCTCGCGCGCGTTCGTAGAGCTTCTGGACGTCAGGGTCGGCGCAGGCGACGAGCGACTGCGTCAGGAAGACCGACAAGTCGAGCCGACAGCCAATGTCGAGGTTGAGCGCGTTCGCGTGCGCTCCTTCGACAAGATCCTTGGCGGCGTAGTACGCGGCGGAAAAATTTTCTTTCCCTTTGACTTGTTCGAAAACGAACTGCTTCATTGAGTCGGAGAGCGCCGACCACTTCTGATCAAGTTCGCCCGCGAGGATGTTGTCGAGTTCTACTAAGGTAATTTCAGGTTCTTGAGTTGTGTCCATTGTTCTATCTCCTGTTTCTAGATCGTTAGTTTTCCCACCATTCCGCGCCGTCTTCGTCGTCGTCGTCTGGCGGAATTACCGGGCGTCCGTCGTTCCCGACGAGCGTCCACCTTTCACGCGGCGCCTGCGGACGAGGCTCCAAAACCGAAGCCGTCGCCGTCCACTCGACCCCGTGAGTCTCAAAGACGCTCTTACACCAAGACGCAAGCGTCTTCCAAATCGCGTCCTTCCCCTTGTTCCCGCCCGTGCGCTCGTGGTCGAGCTTGCGGTCAAGAGCGTTCCGAACCGCCGCCTTAACCTCCGACGCGTCGACAAAGCCTTGCTCGTAAGCAAAGACGATACGGTCGACAAGCTCCGATCTCAAATCGGGCTCCCAGACCTTCGAGACAAGCCACGCGCGAAACCTCGAACGACGCTCTGGCGTCAGAGTACGCGCGCGCGACGTAGGAGGGGCCGAAGGCGTCCAACGGGAAGAGGCTGAACTTTGATTCAGCGAAGTAAACAGTTTAAGAGCGAACGCGCAAGCGCTTTGTGTTTCACTCGGCAACTGTCGATACAAACCAATCATTGTTTCTGTGTTCATTGTTATTCCTTTTTGATTTATTGAGACGGATTTCCGGTCGCGTTAATTATAATGTAATCAAAATTTGATGTTTAGTCAATGCAAATTATCCAAATTTTATTAAATTTTTTAAAAAAACATATTTGCTCTTGTTGTTTAATAAAATATTGATTATAATTTCAGAAAAGGAGGTTCCAGTGAAGAACAGAATTAAAAAACTTAGAGCAGAACTCGGCGATTCACAGGCAAAGTTTGCGGAACGTCTTGGTGTACGTCAGGGAACAGTAGCCAACTGGGAGTTAGGATCTAATGTTCCTGACAGTATGAGAAACTTAATTTGCCAGACGTTTAGAGTTCGTCGCGAGTGGTTAGAGAACGGAGACGGCGAGATATTCGAGCCTGAACCTGAACCGATAAGTGAAGCCGAAGCGCAAGAGAAGTTTGTGCGGGAATGCTTCGAGCGGCTATTGCCGGACCAGCAAGAGATCGTTCTGTCTGTTTTGCGTGAAGCTGTTGAGAAGAGCTGCGCCCCCCAACACTAGTCCCAATATTTTATTTACAGGTTATCCACAAAATTAAAAGCGCATTTTACACGTAGAAACACGAGTCTTCATTTCTTTTTGCGAGAAAAACATCGTTTCCTCGCGCGCGCACGCGTGCGCGCGCGATTAATATAAATATATATATTATTATTTATTTATTTGTTATTAATATTAATCGCGCTTTTTGAAAAAATTTTGGTCGCTTGGAGCGCGCCCAGGCGTCGAGGAAGACAGGGCGATGAAGACGGAGACGATTTGCAAGGAGGTAGAAAGCGTCAGCGCGTCGAGGCTCCCTGCGCCCTGGCGTGCAGGGCGCGCGTACGCTCTCCGAGAAAAAAAGGTACTCCCGACGGCTTTCGTCTCGCAGAG
>Ga0209723_1002212_pt1 | contig 26869 bp, 28 predicted proteins | sample BiotimSIPDNA_2_FD_185750 | JGI IMG/M metagenome (GOLD analysis project Ga0209723, IMG submission 185750) | Anaerobic biogas reactor microbial communites from Washington, USA - Biogas_R2 time_0 SIP DNA (SPAdes) (version 2) | ecosystem: Engineered > Bioreactor > Anaerobic > Unclassified | place...
CTTCGTCGCTCAGGCTTGCACCAGATGGCTCAGGCCTTTTCAGCATGCATTATTTTCAAGGTTCAATGTCCCTAGCGTCTACGCTACTTTTTTCTCATTTACCACTTGACTTCATATAGTCAGTCTTTCAGTGTGATTATGAATCTGAGACCAGACGTTTTTCTCCGGTAATATCTTGGATCGGCTTGATGTTCTGGGTGACCTCGAGAGTACCTAAGTATTCGCCTTGGTCACTTCGAACCGCAAAATAACGAATAAAGACAAACCTTTCTCCCATCTTAATCCAAAAGTCTTCGTGGTCTTTCTTGCCGGATTTAAAATCGCTGACAATGCCTTCGACGATGTGAACGCTGGCCGGCGGATGGCAGTTGGAAACCTTGCGGCCTATGATGGACTTGGTACGAGGGAAAATGCGCTCCTTGCTTTGCGAGAAGTATTTGACGGTGTCGTCTCTGTCAACGAAAGTGATATCGATAGGTAAAGTATCCAGTACCCGCTCGAGTTCTTCGACTTTGAAGACACCGGTTGCTAAGTGGACGAGTCCGGTAGCGCTAGGCGTCGAGGCGAGAGTATCGGCAAAGTCCGTACTGTCCGCATCATCGTCTGTGGAAGGAGACCATGCCGGCACGTTTGAGATAAGACAGTATCCGAGCTCGTCGGTATCGTCGGCAATCTGCTTCCAGTCCTGTGTATTTAGGTGTTCAAGAAGCATCGGCAACATGATATTTTCTTCTTTGAAAATCATCTCTGTAATTTTTTCCAAAACGGCATCGATTTCATCGATCATATCAGAAACTTTACTGTCGTTAAGTTTTGCAACGACCGCTTTGAGTTGTGCGCGAATTTCGTCGTCCACTCCCCACATCACTTTGGGTGGTGCGGTAATTCCGTATTGCTCCATAAAGGGAAAGTATAGATTTTCTTTTTTGAGATAGTGTTGGTCAATTTGCATCAGCTTTTGAAGGGATTCAGAAACGGCATCATCCCTGCCATCTTGCGTAGCGAGGGCAACCTGATCGCGGATGGTTCGAATCAGTCTCTCAATCGCGCGGTTTTCGCGTTTAAGTGTGTTAATCGGGTGACCCGGCACTTCGGAGAGCGATGATGGCATATGTATATCCGCGATGGAACCCTTGAAGACGGATGCATGTACGTCACAGAGACGCTGAACTTCTTCTATAGGCATACCTTCTTCAATCAGCGATTGCTCGGCTTTCGATATCTCATCCGCCGACACGCCGTCGAACGCCTCTTCGAATTGAGATTTGACTTCATCAACGGTCTTGCCTTCGTGAAGCTGAGCGATCAAGCTTTTTATGACCTCAGCACGATATTTGCGGTTATTTATTTCTTCACTCATTATCACTGTCCTCCTTGATGGTGTAGCCTCGTTGCTCGAATAGCGCTATGACTGACTCGATAGGTATTTTCTTCATCGCACATCCTTTGGGGACAGTCATAATTCGTCCGGCGGTTTCAAGCATCCCTGGTTTCACAATATCTCGAAAACCGATTTCTGCCAAGGTGGCAGAAAAATCAGGAATCGTTTTACTGAGTTCGTAAACTGATTTCTTTAAATCAATTTCTGTGTTATTCATCTCTGTCACTCCTTCGGAAGAAGCAAGTTCCGCTCAAACGTCATCAATGGTCTCTTTGAGCAGAATGTTATTCTCGAGGTGGATATGTTGGTTAATGTCTTGCTCAATGGCATTCAACAAATCATAAGCAATGCGATAAGTTTCGCATGCATCTTCCGGGATAGCGAAATCGCCGGTGATTCTATGAAGTGTGGCAAGAATTTCTCCGGCAGCCTCATGTTCCTCGACAATTTCTATGGCCAATTGTCGTGTATCTTCTTCACCGGGCGCATCTTGAAGGGCCGGGAAAAGTAGATTTTCTTCCTTGAGCAGGTGCTGTTCAAGGTCTGTTTTTAACTGGCCGAATAAGCGATAGACTTCAAAAAGCTCTCTATGGGCTCTGCCGTGGGCATTTAAAACCATTTGTAAGAGTTCGGATTCACGAGGCAGTTGATCGCGAAGAAAAGCATGATGGGTATCTTCAATATAAGAGCTGAGTTGGCCCGAACTCATCTCGCGAAAGTCGATTTGTCCTATGGTGCCGCGTTCTGCCTCGATGGATTGGAGTTTTCGATCAAATTCTTCGATGAGTACGCCTTTTTCCTCGAGGGCTACCATGAGGGGTCTTCCGCCACCGCAACAGAAATCAATACCAAGTTGTTTGTATACGTGAATCGACATAGGGCGAGAGGCCGCTAATTCGCCGACAGATTTATTCTGATAATCAATTTTATTCATATTTCTTTCCTCCTAGTCAATCTGATGTATTCATCGTAACAGGACTGAAAGCCTATTTCTGTGATCTAAATCAAATTTCGAAAAAGGGCTCAAAATTTACTTTATTCAATACGACCGGATAATTGTTCCAGTGCCGGTTTATCTTTGATTAAGATGGATCGCGATCCCACGGAACTGAGGATGCCGTCATTTTCAAGTTGGCTAAGCTTGCGACTGACTGTTTCACGTGCAATGCCGAGATAATTGGCCATGCCTTCCCGACTGAGCGGCAGGCGGATGGAGATACCTTCCGGCGTGCTGATGCCATATTTGTCACAGAAGGACAAGAGCAGCGATCCCAGCCTGGCATCGACGCTTCGAACGCCGAGCCCTTGAATGACTTCCTCCAGACCTGCCAGGCGTTCTTCCAACTCTTCAATAATACGGATGGCGATGTCCGGGTTCAGTCTCAACTCTTCGTTAAGGTTATCTTTAGACAAAGTGCAAATTCTGACCGGATTCAGCGCTTCAACCGAGTAGGCTGCCTTGCGATTTCCAAGAAGGAATTGCTCCCCGAAAAAGTCACCTTCGGTAAAAACGTAAAGAATTTGCTCGCGACCGTCCGGCGTGTACTTATATGCCTTGACGCTGCCTTCATTGAGAATAAAGAGCGATGCGGGGTGAGAATTTTCCTCAAAAATCCGGTCTCCTTTATTAAATTCTAAATGACCGATTTTTTCGGATAGGCGTAAGAGTGTATCGGTATTCAGATGCGAAAAGATCGGCACTTTTTGCACGCATAAACGGTGGGAACAATTAGAGCCGCATCGGGCGCATTCGGACATTTTCACTCTCCTATATGTTTGAAACATCAGACAGAAATACACTTATCGGTTGATAACGTTGATTAGTAGTCGGGTCGTCTTGTTTACATACTGAGTCCGTAATTCTTGATAAATCTATTTTACAACGATAAGAGATGAAATAGCAGAAATTCTCCCGAAAAGCTTGAATTAGGACTATAATGAACCGCAAGAGCGGAAACGCATGGCACCGTAAGTGGTGTAATTATAGGAGGCAGAACACATGAAAGCCGTGATTTATTACTATTCCCTTGAGGACAATACAAAGCGTATTGCTGAACGAATTGCCGAGGGGACATCCATGGAAGTGTGTCGCCTGATTCCCCAAAAGACATACCCGACGAACGGCCTTAAGTTTCTCTTTGGGGGTATGGATGTCATTTTCAAGAAGACCCCGAAACTTGAATCTCTGTCTAATCGCCCGGAAGGTTATGACTTCATCGTCTTGGCAACGCCGGTATGGGCAAGCTCTTTTACACCTGCGATTAGGAGTTTTCTGGGAGACCATAACTTGTCCGGCAAAAAGATTATACTCGTCGCCACATCGGGCGGCGGAGATGCAAGCAAGTGCTTCAAGGCGATGAGAGAGGCTTTGGGAGAGTCCGAGATCGTTGGGGAGTTTGTCATCAAATCACCGGTCGCAGACAACGAAAATGCGGCAGATGCCGTAGTGGATTCGATTCGAAAGTGTTTGGGTGGTGTCAACTAATCACACCGTCCGAGTGTTAATTATGACTAAGCAACTCTGAACGGCAAGTTCGCTGGATATGGGATATCCCGATAACAGCGGCTTGCCGTTTTCTATTCTTGCGAATACAGATCTTTGATTATATTTTCGATTTCCAGACTCTCGATCGACATGTCGTTGATGATGGACTTTTCGTTCATCTCTTTAATAAATTCATTGAGTTTTAGCTTTGACAAATCCAGCTCCAACTCAACATCCCGATTGGAATGCTGCTTGCGTATTAGTATTCCCGGCTGAGCCAGTGATGGTAGCGGGTTGCGAGTCGTCACATGCACGGATTTCTTGTCGCCGAGATGCTTGCGTAAATGATCCATGGAATTATCAAATACGATTTCGCCATGGTTCACAACGATTACGCGCTTGGCCAATTGCTCCACATCTTCCAAGTCATGAGTGGTCAAAATAAAGGTCGTACCGTTTTTGTTTTGCTCATGAATAAAATCCCGGATCTTTCCCTTAGCGATAACATCCAGCCCGATGGTTGGTTCATCCAGAAAAACGATTTTGGGTCGATGCAGCATGGCCATGATAAACTCACACTTCATCCGCTCGCCCAGAGACAGCTGCCTCGTGGGCTTTCGGACGATTTTTTCCAGGTCCAGCATTTCAACCATTTCGTTCATCGTTTTTCGGAAGGCTTGTTCCGGAATGTTATAGATCGATTGATTCAGCAGGAAAGAATCCATTGGCGGAATATCAAAAAGGAGCTGCGATTTCTGCCCGAAAACCGCTCCAATATTTGCCACATATTTTTTGCGATCCTTCCACGGCACATAGCCCATGATTTCAACCGCTCCGGAGGTCGGATACAAGATGCCCGTCAAAATTTTAAGCGTTGTCGACTTCCCGGCGCCGTTTGGCCCTAGAAAACCGATTAACTCTCCTTCGCCGATTTCAAAGGAGACCTCTTTGAGGGCTTCCACCATTTTCTTTTTACGAACGACAAGGCTCTTCAAGGCTTCCCTGAAAGTTCCGCCTCTTTCATAAGTGGTATAGGTTTTGGTCAATTTATCTACTTTTATCATTGTAGATCCTCGCTTCACGATTTCAGTAATGGCTTTGATTAGTAGTTCGATCGGTGTCTTAACCGCCGGCGCTGGTGTAGTTTCGCACCATTCTGTGATAAAACCATAGTCCAAAAATGAGGAACCCAATGGCACACAACATAGCTCCCAGAACACCGGATATTTCTTTGCCCAAGAGCGCTGAAGCCGGGAAAGAACCCAACAGACTGATTGGGATTACCCAAGTAATAATGGTTTGAAACAGCTTGTTAAAAATCGATCGTGGATAAAGACCAAAGTCCATAACCGACATAAAGATCTCATAGATCCGGTAATTTCCAATCCATACAATTCCAAGCCCCGACATGAAAAGCCCAAATGCAAACATCGATAACAGGGAAAAAATAAACAAAAGAAGGAAGGACACCCAGTTAGTAAACGGCGGTGTCGGCACGGACTTCATTGCGTAAGCAAACATCAATATCCCGCCGATCAATTTCCCCAGATCTTCGCTGTCAAATGCCGTTACTATGGACATCTGCAGTATAGATCGGGGCTTAATCAACAACAGATCGTAGGTGCCTTCCTGAACTCTGCTGATCGTATTCCAGACCATACCCATAAAGAACGGAAAAGCAATGCCCCGCGAGAGCAAAAAAACACCCTGTAGAAGAAGAACTTCATGTCTTTCCCACCCGGGGAAGGACGCTCCATTGTGATAGATTAATAACGTGATGAGAGGTCCGAACAATTCCACCACCATCATGATAAACATGCTCATGAAGAAATCACCGCGATAAGCCATTCTTGAGGCAAAAGCGGTTTTCATACCGTGGATGTAGATCTTGAACCACTGCAAAAATGTACTACGGTATGCCTGCTGCTTTTCCGGAGATGGCAGGCTTAAATTTCGTGACATACTATTGCCTCCTTCTCCATCATGCACCGACCCCTGTGAAGCGTTTGATTCCCAAATGCCACACCAAACGGTTCAGGAAAAAGGTCACGACCACCATGAGCGCTTGCAGGCCAACGATCTGTGGGATAGACAACTTTATACCGGCTAATTCGTAGCTACCCATGAAGACACGGGCCGGCACATAGGATATAAACTGAAACGGTAAAATGAACAGAAACTTTTGGATAATTGAGGGAAACAGTGTCAACGGCAGGAATATACCTGAACAGACATCCTTAATCACCATTATCGCTCTGCGTAAACCATCGGTCTTGACCAACCAAAATGCAATAGTACCGATGATGTAATTAATCAAAAAACTGAGCACAAAACTGAGCGAAACGGAAACTAATGCCCAAATGGGCATCACGGGAATAGGATAGATCTTGAATAGCAGGTAGAAGCCGATAATCGGAAGGATCTCTACCCAGAAAGCCAAGATGCGATGTCCGACTTTTTGGAAAAACGAATAATATAAATAATGAACCGGTCTTAACTGATAAGTAATGAACCGACCGGTTTGCACCAACCACTGAAGGGAACCGTCTGCGTTATCCCAATTTAGAAAACCAAGCAGGGAAGAGACAGCAAAATAGTAAAGCATGGTTTTCAGTGTAAAACCGGAAACGGTATCATTTACTTGAAAAACCGCCTGCCAGATAAAATAGTTAACCAAAAAATAAATAGGTTGTACGATCAGTGAGACGGCCATCGAGCTTCTGAACGCAAAATTCTCCTTATAGGTAGACTGAATAACCGCCTTAAATAAAGGCGGCGCTTTTTTTGTCTGTTGTCTTTCTATTAGCGCCTGCACAAGTATTCCCCCATCGAGTGCCAGTCTGATCATTGAATAAGAATCAATTGAAACGAAAAGCTCTTTGTCAATCAATTATTCGTTGAATCAGTTTACACCGATGTCATTGCGGACTCAAGTAGTTGAGAGGCGAAAATCGAGGGTTATAGACACGGTAGGGATACAATTCAGGAAATCGTGATTACAATTATCTATTTGGGTGGTATTTCTATAGAGACTGAATGATTCCCGAAAAAATGATGAGTCTATATAACTGCAAGAGTAAATGGAATAAATAGACATATCGCAGAAAACAGTGATGCGTTATCTTATCGGGATATTCGGATACCTTGTAGGATAATTCGTTTTTCGGAAAGGGAGCCAGCAGAAAATGAAGATGTACAAAAAACTCAATATCAAAGGGCATCTCGATAAATACACACTCTCAGAGCTCATCAGAATCGATTATATATTTCTCGACAACAAAACGTGCGAGCGATGTATTGGCACGGATGATGTATTGCGAGAGGTCGTTGGCATTATCGCCCCGGCTCTGAGGCTCGCCGGTTATCGAATCGAACATCGTGAGATTGAGATGAGCACAGAAACGTTAGCAACGGAATATCGATTTCTGTCTTCTCCGACCATTCGCGTGAACGGACGAGACATTTGTTTATCGGTTAAAGAGAACGCGTGTGGATGTTGCAGTGATATCAGCGGAACCGATGTCGACTGCCGAGTGTTTGAATACCAAGGAACGGATTATGAAATTCCGCCGAAGTCGATGCTTGCCAAAGCCATTTTCAAAGCGGTTTTTTCGGATGACGTGGATGGCGTTTGTGAGAGTGACGACTACAAAATGCCGGACAATCTGAAGACCTTTTTTGAGGGCAGAGATAGGAGAGCCGGTAATTAATTCCCATATCAGATAAAGATTATGCACACACTAATGGTCTTTGTCCGAATTGCGACGCGATAAAGTTTAACAAAGTGCAAATGCCGACCAAAAGGAGCGTTTTGCTGATTTTGTCGGTAATTGCGGCTCGAGCCTGAATATGCATCACGATCTAATACATACGAAGTGGTTGGTACTGAGCTGTTTCGTATGTAGCTTCTTTGATTTCCAGTCGAGCGCGAAACGTTTTGCTATACTCTAATACATACGAAGTGGTTGAGTTTGTGCTACTTTGTATGTAATTGTGCTATTAAATTGCTTCTTTTTCACACTCTAATACATACGAAATGGTTGATTTTGTGTTGCTTCGTATGTAATTGTGCTATTTAATTGCTTCTTCTTCACACTCTAATACATATGAAAAGCTTGAGTTTGTGCTGTTTCGTATGTAATTACCGCCAAATTCGTCGATTTCAAGTTTTCACCTGTTCTCGATGCAATCATCTCTCAAGATTTACCGCCAAAATCTGATGTTTTTCAACATTTGGCGGTAATCGCCCAAGGCGAAACGTTTCGCGCTGATGACACCGCCACAACCACCGCTGCCCTCGCCACCAGCACAAACGCCACCGCCGCACCATAGGCAATTCTGAATTTCATATCAATCATTGGAACAGAGGCTAATACACGTCGATGCAACTTCCGATCATATAACTCAATTGGGCACCCGGAACCATTTCTATTATATTTTCACAGTAACTAGCAAAGAGCTAAGAAAGCCTGCATCTTTACAGTGAGAGCAGTCGGTATTATGATGAAAATGTAAGTTATTTTTTACACAAAAGAAGGTCGATTAATGCTGGGAGGTTAGATAAGATGGGTCAAAGAGTAAGTCGAGCGATGTCTTTTGTAGTTGTTTTTTCTATGCTTCTTGGTATTATTTTCGTTTATGATATTGCGGTTGTTGCAGATACGGATCCTTACACGGGTCTCTCCTACACGATTTCAAACGGGAATGCCACGATAACCGATTTCACGCCACTAAGTGGTTTCAGCGGACACTTAAGCATTCCCATGATGTTGGAAGGTAGTTTTGTAACAGCTATCGGGAGCTATGCTTTATCTAATTGCACTTCTCTGACGAGTGTTACTATCCCGACTAGTGTGACAAGTATTGGATATGGATCTTTTTATGCTTGTGATAATTTGGTCAGCGTAGATATTCCCAGCGGAGTAAGTCTTGTTTCAGAAAATAGTTTCCTGAATTGTACAAAACTGACATCGATTACGGTTTCAACTTTAAATACTGTTTTTAAAAGCGTTAATGGTATGTTGCTTTCAAAAAGCGGATTAGAGTTACATATTTGTCCGAACGGAAAGAGCGGCAGTGTGACGATTCCGAGCACGGTGACAAGCATTTAGGCTTCGGCGTTCTCGGGTTGCTCCTATCTGAGTGGCGTGGTTATACCGAATGGAGTAACAAGTATCGGCGGGGATGCATTTAGAAACTGCTCCGGATTAACAAGTATCGTCATTCCGGGCAGCGTGATAAATATCGGCGATTATGCCTTTAATAGGTGCAACAATTTGGCGGCCATTTCCGTTGATACATCGAGTCAATATTATAAGAGTGTATCAGGCGTCTTGTATTCAAAAGACGGAACAAGATTAATTTGCTGCCCCGGGGGAAAATCCGGCAATCTTTCGATTCCGAGTGGAGTGACGAGTATTCCCCCGTATAGCGTCGCATACTGTTCTGTTCTACAGAGTGTAAATATTCCAAGTAGTGTAACAAGTATTGGGGACTATGCTTTTTATTTTGACACCAGCTTGCAATCCATTACCGTAGATTCGGCAAATACCACATACAAAAGCTCCAACGGCATGTTGTGTTCAAAAGATGGGACTGTATTGATTTGTTGTCCGTCCGGAAAGCCCGCGATATCTTCTGTTCCGGATGGTGTAACGACAATTAAGGCTTATGCGTTAAGTAATTGCAGTGCGATTCAGGGAATAGGTATCCCGAGTAGCGTGACGCTGATTGGAGATTCTGCATTTTATGGATGTACTAATATGAGTGCGGCTTTCTTCCATGGAAATGCGCCTGTTATACATGGGAGTGTGTTTTCAGGATGTGCACCAGATTTTACGGTCCGCTACCTGGAAAGAAATAGCGGTTTTTCAAACCCTTGGCATGGCTATCCCGCTGCACCTTTTTCCACAGTGGGTATTTCTTACCAGACGCATGTTCAGGATGTTGGATGGCAGGATTATGTCAGTGACGGCGTCACATCCGGAACTCTCGGACAGTCTAGGCGGCTTGAAGCGATACGTATCAAGCTCGATCTTGATGGTGTTAATGGCAATGTTGAATACCGCACGCATATTCAAGATATAGGATGGCAAGGGTGGGTTGCTAACAATGCCTTGAGCGGTACAATCGGTCAATCCAATAGACTCGAAGCGATACAGATTCGCCTGACAGGGGATATCTCGAATAATAATGAAGTCTATTATCGCGTACATGCTCAAGACATTGGTTGGATGGGTTGGGCAAAGAACGGTGAATCTGCCGGAACGGCCGGATATTCTCTTCGTATTGAGGCCATCGAGATTGTGCTGATTCCAAGAGATGCACCCGCACCCGGACAGACTGCAAATCGTTTTATTGAGAAAAAAGCGGCAGTGGAAGGGTTAAGCTACCGAACCCATATACAGGATGTCGGTTGGCAGGAATATGTTAGCTGCGGAGCAACTTCTGGCACCAGCGGACAATCCAAGAGACTTGAGTGTATTCAGATTAAGCTGAATAATCTTGACGGCGGAATTGAATACAGGACACATGTTCAGGATATTGGGTGGATGGAATGGGTTGCGAACGATGCAATGAGCGGTACAAGTGGCCAGTCCAAACGCCTTGAAGCCATTCAAATCCGATTAACCGGAGCGGCAGCCAATGATTATGACGTGTATTATCGCGTCCATTCTCAGAATTTGGGGTGGCTCGATTGGGCAAGAAACGGTCAGTCCTCAGGTACAGCGGGGTTAAGTTATCGGCTGGAAGCGATTCAAGTTGTACTGGTGCCCAAAGGTATGCCTACGCCGGGTCCGACTGTTCGAGCCTTTGTGCAGGGATAAGGTATATTTTGAAATCACATTCACACATACTGATAGAATAGTCCGTGATTTGAACAATACCATATCAACATACCATGGCCGAAGCGCGGAATGCGTGTTTGAAGATTCCATTCCGGGTATAGTTTGCGAAACATTATTGCGTCACCGGTGACAAGTGCGACAAAGCTGACATAGTGTGACTTGGTCATCGCATGTTCGGAAGAAATGAAGTAATCATTTTCAATGAGCTCGACAGATATTTTCTCGTCATCAGTGGCTTTTTGAGGCGTCAATGGGTCAAGTTTCTTGCCACAGCACACCATAGCGGCTTCCGAAAGGCCGGTGATTATATTATTACATGAAGGGCAGACGTAGAATTTTAGTTTTTTCATATTGCCGACCACGCGCAGATTGGCATCCAGGTCTCCGGACAAGAGACTTTCTTGAGTGATGCCGAAGATCCGGCAGATGTCGGGTATCAAAGCAATGTCCGGACAGCCGGAGCCGCGCTCCCATTTTGATATCGCCTTATCGCTGATATTTAGCTGATCGGCCAGTTGTTGTTGAGTTAAGTTTTTCTCTTTTCTCAGAGCGCAAATGAGGGCTCCAATCTTCTCACAATCCATTGGTTTTGTACCTCCGCATTCTATTTAATCGAATGCGCGACAGAAATGCAATGAACGCGTCGTAGAGTTCCATATGGGATGCTCATTCTCGTACATGCAGATAACGATCAGAGAAGTGTATGAGTGCGAACGCCGTTTTAAAGCGCATGATTTCTGAATCATATGATAGTGAACCGGGCAACGGAAATCATTTTTGACTATTAATATGAAGAAGTGGTCTTAGTCTTCCGGAAACAACTCAGGAGTTATAGATCATGACCTTTTCGACCATGTCAGCGACGTCTTCGCATTTATCGATAGCCAATTCGGCCAACTGATAGAGTTCCTTATGCTTTATGATGGTAATGGCGTTTGTTTCGTTTTCAAACAAATCGAGCATACTCTCTGCGTAAGTGCGATCCCCTTCTTCTTCAAGGCGATTGACTTCGATGATCAATTCTCCCAATGACTTACGGTCTTTCTTAAAACCCTTGAGAGCTGTCATCAATTCATTTAATCGCTTGCAGGAGACAACGGTCAGCTCAACAAACTTGCGCATATAATCATTCGCGTTGTCGATTCGCATCATATAGATGTGATCCGCGATGGCTTCAATGCTGTCAGTGATATCTTCGATTCCGTTCAAAATACTCAGAAGATCTGTTCGGTCGATCGGGGTGATAAAGGCATCATCAATAATCTTAAGGGATTCATGGATATGTCGGTCGCCGGCATGTTCAATGTCCTTGACATGCTTGAGCTCTTCTATATTAATAACACCGTCTGCAAATGCCTCTTGAAGCTTTAATGCGGCATCATATGAGATGGAGATCCCCTTTTCAAACATCCCGAAGTAATCTACATTTTTTCTGCTCATCTTACCCATTGTCATACACCTCCGAAAATTTAGAAAATCAGCCTGAACACGTACGCGAATGCACAACCAAGTGTCATGCAAGCAGGAAATGTCAGAACCCATGCGATTACCATGTCTTTGGCAATGCCCCAATTGACAGACTTCAGTCCATTTGAAGCAGCGGCGCCCATCATAGCAGTGGCCTTAGTGTTTGTTGTACTGAGTGGAATTCCGAAAAGAGTCGCTACGATCATGGATCCTGATGCGACAATTTCTGCCGAAAAACCCTGATATTTCTCCAAATTGACCATGTCCATACCCATGGATTTGATAATACGATAACCACCGACAGACGTGCCTAAAGCCATAATGAGCGAGCACATCAGCATGATCCAGAAAGGGATGTCCATGTTCCCGTCTGCGGGAAGGTTGAAAACACCTCCGATGACCAATGCCAAGTAAAGGATGCCCATAAACTTCTGGCCATCTTGTGCACCGTGGCTGAATGCCATAAACGCGGCACTAATGACCTGTCCGCCCGAAAAGAACTTGTTTGCCGGCCGGCGGCTCACGTTTCTGCATATCCGCGCGATCAGGCGCGTAGCGATAAAGCCAAGTCCAAACCCCACGACAGTGGAGACGATGAGACCAAACAATACCTTCTGGATGGGTCCCCACTGGAATGCATCAAAGCCGTTAAGCGACATGCCGGCGCCCATGAGCCCCGCAATTAGTGCATGGCTCTCACTTGTCGGAATGCCGAATCGCCAAGCCGAGACCGACCAGATCACGATAGAGAGTTGGGCAGCGCCCAAAGTGACAAGTGCTTCAGAACCGGACCCGATGTTGACTATATTCGCGACGGTCGATGCGACTGCGGTACCCATGAGAAGCACACCCAATAAATTAAAAAACGCACCGAAGCCGATTGCGAATTTGGGACTGAGAACGCGCGTAGAAACAACGGTTGCTATCGCGTTGGGCGAATCCGTCCAACCGTTAACAAAAATTGAGGCGCAAACGAGAACCACTACGAACAAGAGTCCTATTGACATATATTTCCTCAATACGTTGCAAAATCAAAATATCATCTATCAAATAGACTTGGGCGTGAACTTTAACCAACCCAAATTATTCTATCCGATTGTCCGGATAAAGTAAATTGCGCATTATTACGAAAGCACAGTTTTGCTGAGGTTATATTGTATTATCCTTCATATCAGCAACTATATTCTAAAAAACATCTATCACGATTAATATATTCGATGTAATCCAAGATACGACGAGCAGTTCATTGAGTTCGATTACGGGACTAATATGTAATAGAGTTACGAGTGAATTATTTGAACAGAAAACAATAAGGTGTGAATATGTACAAAAAATATACTCATTTCATGGATTTGTTGTCGTAATTGACGAAAAGACATATTGTTTTCTTTTATCTCTGTGCTATTATGAGCCTTAGATGTTTTGAGCAAACGGAGGTTTCTGCGTGCGTTTGTTTGAGTTTTCTTACCAATATTCATGAAAAGGGGAGTGTTAAATGAACATTGAAATTGCATTCATTCTGTCCATCTCTATCTCGGTTCTTGCCTTTCTTGTGGCGCTCTATTTTTATTTCTGGGTCAAGAAGCAACCCTCTTCAAACAAAGAGATTGCGCGCGTCGGCGAATTTATTAAGGCCGGAGCGAATACATTTCTTAAGAAAGAGTATATGCTGTTGGCTATTTTTGCCGGTGTTGCGGCGATTCTGATTTTTGTTTTCTTGCCGCACCCTATCTGGAGCGAAGCGACAGCCTCGTGGACATGGAAGCGCAATTTGGCGATGATGCTTTCGTATCTTTTCGGAACGGTGCTTTCGGCGATGGCCGGTAAAGTCGGCATCACGGTAGCGACGATTGCTAATATGAAGTCTGCTGAAGCTGCGACAAAGGGCATTCGCCCCTCTTTTCTGGCCGGTTTCCGCGGTGGTGCCGTCATGGGTATGGCAGTCGTAGGAACGAGCCTTCTGGGTGTCTCTGTTGTTTACATGCTTTCGGGTCATGTCAGTTCTGTTCTGGGATTCTCGTTCGGCGCATCCAGCCTGGCGCTTTTTGCGAAGGCAGGCGGTGGCATTTTTACCAAGACAGCGGATATCAGTGCGGACTTGGTCGGCAAGGTCGAAATGGGTATCCCGGAGGATGACCCGCGCAATCCGGCGGTTATCGCAGATAATGTCGGTGACAATGTCGGCGACGTTGCAGGAATGGGCGCGGATCTTTTTGATTCTCATGTCGCATCGATTAGTGCTTCTCTCGTTATGGCATATGCGCTTGATAAGAGTGACAATAAGTTCACGATTATGATTTTTGTTTATGCGGCGCTCGGTCTGCTTTGCTCGATTATCGGCGTGTTATTAGCACGTATGGGCAAAAAGGGGACGCCGACTCAGGCTCTGAATTTGAGCACATATATTACAACGGCTCTCTATGCAGGTTTTACCGCATTGGCTTCGGTATTGTTTTTCAACTATGAAGCCGGCTGGAGAATTTGGGGCGCCATGATGGTCGGATTGTTTGTCGGTACGATTATCGGACTGGTCAGCGACTACTTCACAAATGATAACAAGAAACCGGTTAGATATGTGGCGGATGCATCGAAGTCCGGTCCCGCATTTACTATTCTTTCCGGCACGTCGTATGGTTTTTTGAGTGTATTCCCGCCCATGATCGGCATTGCCGTATCAGCCTTAGCGGCATACAAAATTTGCTACCCTATTACGTCAACTCCGGTCTCGGGTATGTTTGGTATTTCGATGGCAGCGGTCGGCATGTTGGCGATCGTCGGAATGATTATTTCCAATGATGCTTACGGCCCGATCGTGGACAATGCTCGCGGTCTGGTTGAGATGGGTGGATTGGGTGAAGAAGCTCTCGAAATTACGGATTCGCTGGACAGCGCCGGCAATACGGTTAAAGCCGTGACAAAGGGTTTTGCTATCGGTGCTGCCGGTCTGACGATTATCGCATTGCTCGGCGCATTTATGTCTGAGGTCAATGAGGCAGCGGCCGCAGCGATTGAAGCAGGCAAAACGGGTATTGAAATGATAACCGGCTTCGATATTTTGAACCCGATCGTTTTCTTCGGCTTGTTAGTTGGCGCGGCTCTGCCGGCCGTCTTCTCTGCTATGTTAATGCTCGGTGTTGATCGTAACGCTCAGCGTATGGTGGAAGAGATCCACAGACAGTTCAAGACCATTGCTGGACTCAAAGAAGGCAAGAAGGGCGTAGTGCCCGAATATGATAAGTGTATCGAAATTGCAACTGTTGGTGCTCTTAAGGAATTGATTCCTGCCGGATTGATTGCAATCGTGGCAACCTTGTTGGTTGGTTTTGTCGGCGGTGTTCAGGCCATCGGCGGATTCCTTGCCGGCAATATTATCAGCGGATTGTTACTGGCACTCTTTATGTCCAATGCCGGTGGCCTCTGGGACAATGCAAAGAAGTACATTGAATCCGGACATAACGGCGGCAAAGGTTCTGACGCTCACAAGTCGGCAGTTGTCGGCGATACAGTCGGAGATCCTTACAAAGATACAGCCGGTCCTTCAATTAACACACAGGTTACCGTGGTTTCGCTGGTCGCATCTATGATGGCGACTCTGTTCCTCACATACAGCATTTTCTAGTATCACTTAACCATAATGCGAACAAAAGCGCCGATGGAAGTCGGCGCTTTTTGTTCGGGCGTTAAGATTTCAGAGGAGTTGTTTTGGCATCATCTCAGTCATCTTGGGGCTCAGATACTGTGATGAAACAGGTCTCATCATCTGCGGAATAGATGAAAAGGACAGAGACGTCATCATCATTCTTTCCGGAATAGGAAATGCTCTCGGAGCTTTCGCTCTCGTAAGACTCGTTGTCGAATTCATCCTTAATATCTTCAATATAGTCTTCAAAATAGTCTTGCTCAGTCTCATAAATGGTGAGTTGCACAGCATCTTTAGTCTCAATTACGGAATCTACCTTGCCATCCTTGTATTTCGGAATATTTTCTATTGCTCCGGATTTCGGCCACTCGCTGCCTCCGAATGAAAACTCTTCACCATCGTCCCCCTTAATGTTGACCTCTCCGTCTTTGATGTCAACATCAACGTCATCGCCTGCCAAGCCTTCGACGATCTTCTCGCCAATTGCTTCACCGGCCTTCTTTTCGATTTTTTCGCGTATGCCGCAACCCGTGAGTACGCCTCCGATTAACACGGAGCAAATGGATAATGCAATGATTTTTTTCATAAATAGGACTCCCTTCTTATGTCGCGCCTTAGCGCATGCTTCATGACTACAGCATGACAAAAATCAATGAAAAAATATATCGTACCGGGTATGATATTTCGATTATTGTCAGGAAATATTGCTCTTGTTTCAGATTGCCGGAATGCTAGGAGGCTTTTGAATTAATCCATTGAAATATTAAGGGATTTACGAAGATCCTCGAGGCCTCCGGTTTTTTCGAGCAAACGGAAATAGAGTTGAAGCTCATCACGGGAGACAACATCAAGCTTTGTATAGATATGGCTGTTGTGCGTTTTGAGCGTACTTGCCGAAATGAACATGCTGTCCAGTACCTCGGTGGTCGTATTTCCCTCGAGATAACGGAGGACGATTTGGCGCTCGGTCGGTGTCAATCGTCGAATTTTGGAAAGAAAATCATCGAAGAGTACATCCGCTTCATCGGATACTTCTTTCTGAGGATGTCTGGATCGAATCTGATCAAGAATCGCCATGATCTCCGGTGTTTTCATCGGATCATCCGCAGAAACATCACCATCGCCTGCCGCAGCCAATCGGTTTAGGTCATGAATGATCGGAGCTGCGAATTTACGACTCATAAAGACAGCCATCAGCGCACCGATTATGATAAAAGAAGCACATAGTGCGATGATTTTAAAATTGTTTTTGCCAAGCATGGAGCCGTATTCATGTTCGGGCATCAACATCATCAGCGAATATGAGCGATCGATAAATACCGAATCTGAAGGCAGCAAGGCCAAAGTGTCATGAATTCCGACAAAATATCGATTTCGCAATGTGATCGAAATGGTTTGAGCTGAAGATACAAAGCGATAGATTCGAATCGAGTTTTGATTTTTGGCTACAATCATGGCGGTTTCGGAGACGTCGGATTGGGACTCAGAGAGAATAGTCCGAATGCTGTTATCATTACCGCCGCCAAGTGACTTCCCGACCATCAGCAGGCGATTCTCTTTATAGGGACAGATCAAAGACGTCACGCGCTTGTACAATGTCGTATCCGGAGAATATCGAAGTTTGAACAGCATGCCACTGACCTCAAAACCACACACACCAAAAAACTGACCACTCTCGTCGATGAGGGGGACAATGCAAAACATGACATCCTCATTACTGCCCGGCAACGGCCGCGCTTCGCTCCACAAAAAGATCCGTCGCAGTTCTTTCTCGCCAATGGAAGCTTCGCGAATCAATTCGTAATCCGGCATTAGGGACAGATCAAACTCCATCGACCAAATCGAATTCAACGAATATCCGCGGTCTCTTGCTATTTCCGGATAACCGGATAACATGGTCATGTTGGGTGTGCCCGAACTGACGGCATTGGGCTCCATATTCCTTACATATACTGCACTTCGGGAGCTTTCAGCGTTTTCGAGGTTGGGATTGATGGTCGCATCCAGAATGATGAAGGCGCCGCTGGTTCCGGATTTTTCGAGCGAAAAGATGAGCCTTTCGAACTGTGCATCGAGTATGTCTTCCAAAATATCCGGGCGGGATTGAAGATCGGCGGGAGAAATATCATAATTTGATAAATATTCTTCGATTGAAGATGACACGGTCTTCGACATTTCAATGGCCTGCATTGATGTTTTTCCAAAATCCAGTTCCACATCGGCTTTAGCCTGACGCAGACTTCGGGAAAAATATTCTGCGGCATCTTTTTGGCCGGCCGTCAACGTTCCGGTAAGTAAGAGCATCATAATAACAAGTAAAAACAATATGGATACCAAAATCGACACGAAGACCATGAATCGAATGCGTATCGAAATCGGCATCTCCGATAGTCGAAATAACGGTCGGCGAACCTTTGGGGCGATCATTTCCGAAGGTTTCGTCGGAGAGGACGGCCGGTCCTCGGGGTCGACAGCATGTTTGTTTTTGAGAAAAAATGAAGGACACATGCTAATTCTCGCCTTCTTGAAGTTGTCTTAATACATCATCGGAGAAACCGGAGAATGATTGATCCGTATCAGATCCGGATTGATTTGATATTTGATCTCGAACGGACGACACTTCTTTTCGCAAGGTCGTTTCGAAATTCTTCTGTAGTGCATCATAATTCTCGGAGTAGGGTGCGAAGAAGAATTGGTATTCCTCATACATATACAAAATAGTCTCGAGCTGTTCTGAGACCGGCTTCCCTGTCAAGGAGGACAAATCCGTCTCGAAAAGTTCTTCAAATGCCTCAGATGTCACAGGAAGATATCCGCTCGACAAGGTAAAGCGGAGGTTTTGCTCGGGCGCGGTAAACCACTTCACGAAAATCGAAGCCGCCAATCGATTGGCGGCGCTCTGAGCCGTAATACACATACCGCCGCCACGCTGAAGTGCAATCTTATCGCCGCCTTCAAAAACCGGATAGGGAAGATAGGAATAGTCAACCGCTTCCTGGGTATTATCTGAGTAGGTGACCTCAGTGGGGTAATAGAGGACGCCGGCAGTCGAACCCACCGCACATACCAAATCACCGGTCTTGAAAAGATCCGAACTGTAACCATCAAAAACGGCAATACCTCCCTGAGCCGCAGAGTTGAAATAGGCGTCCCAAATTTGCGAAAATGCTTCGGACCGTGTATCAAGTTCAAAAGTGTTTGGCTCGTCTGTCTCGAACAAGAAATCGGAACCCAACTGTCGCGATCCGACTAAGGCTTGGTTGAAGAGGGAGTCAGCCATAAAAAAGGCTTTGCCGTCTCCTTCGATATCCGGAGTCATCGCATCCGTCCATTCAAAATATGCCGTTGCCGCATGGGAAATGCCTTCAAATGTACCCAAATCATCAATCGAAAAGCCGCACGCACTCGCAAAACGGTCGAAAATAGTCCGATTCACAAAGAGAAGCTCCGTGGACTTCGCAATCGGAAAAACATAAAGCTTCTCGTCTCCGAGATAGCCCTCTGCAACGAAGTCCTCGACATAGGCTTCGAGCTCTGATTTCGAAAAATATTCTTTAAAATCACACAATAAATTCTTTTGTTCCAAAAGCACCGCCGTCTTGGGATAGGCGGTGGTCAAATCCGGAAGCGCCAGTGCCCCCGGTTGTTTTTCTGCCGAAGATACAAGCATCTCGTGTAGTTCCTTGGAACCGGCAATAGCCGTCACGCTGACGATGATGCCCTCTTCTTCTCCGACGGTACGATTGAATTCGCTGACCAAATCGTCCATCAGAATCTTCATTTGGCCACCGTAATTATGCCACATCGTAATGGTCACCGGCTTGTCAGGATTCAATAGCGACCGCTTGCATCCCGAAAGAACCGTTGCAAAAGAGAAGACCATACAAACAATTAAGACCAGAGCCTTCGAACGAAAAAACTTCGTATACATATTCGACCTCCGAATAATGGGGTGCTAGCACCACAATTATAGGGCAAAGCAAAAGTCAACGCTATATGAGCCTTGTAAAATATATTGAGGAAGCATGAAGAATTTTTTCTGCTAACGGACAGTCCATCGGGAACTAGTAGCATTTTTGCTGAATCGATTGCCTCTATCGGGATCTCACTTTTCGCAGTAGTCCCCCGACTGAGAGCGCCTGAACAAGGTTCGACTAGTGTCACGTGAGCGTGCAGTGGCAATATAGATTATCTTTTCGTTGATTGGCATTCGATAAATGCCGAGTCATAATTGCCGCACAGAAAACTTTTATACGATAGGATTTGATTGAAAAGCGCATATTCAGGTGATAGAATCATGCACAATTATGCATTGATAGCATTGGAGGAGAATCGAAATGATTATATATGGATGGGATAAAAAAACAAGAAAAGTGATTGGGAAATTTGCGCATCGCTCGTGCACGTACTGCAACACGGACTCGGTGTGGGTGCTTTGCTTGGTGAGGACATGGTTTACACTATTTTTCATTCCGATTATCCCGTATGCAAAGTCATATCAAATATCTTGTCCGAATTGTAAAAGCTATATTACGATAAGCAAAGAAGATTTTATGAAACTTAAAGAAGAGATTCAATCCGGAAAACGAGAGGCCGATATCATTGAATCTATGAAATACAAAGGTAAGTCCGATACTCAAATCAACTACCTCAAAGCAATGGAAGCGCAGAACGCTCATAACACTGAAGCGGAAACCGAGGCATAGAAATCAAAATTTGCTTCGCCTGTTCGCCGATTGCCCTCCCGGGTTCGAATCCCTTTTTTCCAATGCAAACAAAAAAGTCTGATCATCGCTAAAACGATGTTCAGACTTAATTTGGCGGAGAGAGAGGGATTCTCCGCGCGTATCGCTTCGCTCACGCGCTGTCCCTCCGGCGCTTCGACGCCTCCGCAATCGACGGTCGAGCATTCCTTGGGCGGCTCGCCGCCCAAAGGATGCTCGTCTATTCGCCGATTGCCCTCCCGGGTTCGAATCCCTTTTTTCCAATGCAAACAAAAAAGTCTGATCATCGCTAAAACGATGTTCAGACTTAATTTGGCGGAGAGAGAGGGATTCGAACCCTCGGAAAGATGAAGGGAAGTCGGAGCACACGAAGCATCTTCCATAAGAGATTGTGGAGGTGTACGAATGGCGAGTTTTGGAAAAAGAATTAGTAGCGCAAGAAAGGCGAAAAACCTTTCGCGTCAGAGGCTTTCAGAATTATCCGGAGTTCCACTTGGGACAATAATTACCACTGAAACAGAAAGGTATTTGCCCAGAGCTAATACCCTCTATTCGCTTGCAAAGCACCTTGATCTTGACATACGCGAACTCATATTTGAACTCGAAGTCGAGGGAAAAAAGAGAAAAAACGGAAAATATTTCCCTAAACTCCAACAGTATTTGAAAGAACAGCGTATAGCTCAAAAACACTATGCCGAAATCATAGGGAGGAGTTGGAGCTACCTTACGGTGCGCTTTATTTCGGAGAAATATAGATTTGATTGTGACGATATTAAAAAAACTCGCGACTATTTTAAACTCACCCCCGAAGAAATCGTAAGTATGTTTATAGATCACATAGATGGTGATTGGGATAAACCTACTTGCGAAACGAAGGAGGAGTAGAAATGAACACAAGGCGCTTTACGGTTAGCGACGTTACCAACTCTCGATTTTATCAACTCCCCAAGTTTTTGTTCGACAGGGAGCTAAACGAGACACTGAACAACGACGCCAAGATTCTATACGCTATCTTAAAAGACCGCCACTCGCTTAGCCTTGAAAAAGGCTGGGTAAACGAACGGGGCGAAGTCTACTTCATATATACACGAAAAGACATGGAAAAAATGCTCGGGTGCTCAGCCCAAACCACAAGAAATGCGATCAATCAGCTTAAAGTAGCCGGTCTATTTGAAGAAGAACGAATCGGGTTAAACAGGGCAAATCGCCTCTATCTGATGGCTCAAAGCGCCGAAAATACGGGAGTGTCAGAAATTAACACTCCGGAGTGTCAGAATTTAACACTCCAGAGCGCTAACAATGATCAGTCTGGAGTGTCAGAATATAACACTCAAGAGTGTCAGAAATTAGCACCTAATAAGACTGATATTAATAATACTGATCTTAGTAAGACTAAATCTATTGATACTAAAAAGAGCGCAGATCCTTGCTCTCTTGCACCCAAAAGCAAAATAATAGAAATTGGTGACTCTACATCCTCCGACACATCCGTTTCTACTCAAACCGTCTTGTCAGAGAAAGAAGCGGAGTTGTTTGAACTGTTTATTGCTGAACGGAAGAGTCGAGGTAAAAAAACAACTATATTGCAACGCAAATCGCTCATACAGAAATTATTCGAATACGGAAGCAGTAGCAACGAACGAACCGAAATTCTTGAGAAAACTATTCACAAGGGCTGGCTCGATTTTTATCCACCTAGTCATCAAATCACGCCTCTTCCCTCTTCGTCAATTTCAACAAAGACTGAATCAATTGATATAGAGCCTGACGATCCAAAAGAGCTTCTGCAAAAACTGACAGAAAAAGACCGTGCATCCAACACTTTTGTTCCGTTCGCCAATAGTTATGAGGAGGAAAATCGATATGGTAACAGCTGTTTTTAACCACAAAGGTGGCGTTGGAAAATCAACCACTACCGTCAATCTGGCCACCGGCCTTACTAATCGCGGATACAAAGTCCTGGTTGTTGACATGGATGCTCAACATAATGCTACGGATTATTTGGGCTTGAAGGTGTCTCGATCAGACATGACTATCTACGATGTTCTTTTTGATGGACTAGATCCGCACAAGGCAATTTACTCCACTGCGATAGAAGGACTGTTTTGCTTACCGGCCTCCGAGCGGATGATTAACGCCTCTCTGCGTCTCAATCAAGATCAGATTGCCATTCCGAGCGCACGACTATTTTCCTCGTTCAAAAAGTTTGCCCTTTCTTCAGAATACGACTATGTCTTTTTGGATTGCCCGTCTGATTTAGATGCTGTTTCTGCAAATGCGCTGAACGCAGCCGAATACTGTATCGTCCCCTGCTTTGCGGATCGATTTTCAAAAAGCGGTTTGGTGAATGTAGTCACCGCCATTGAAAAAGCAGCAGAAAACGGCTGCGGCACAGAGATATCTCTTCTTGGCATACTGTTATGCAACTTTAGAAGCATGACTAAGACTGCAAAACGAAACCTGGAAGAAATAAGTTCTGCGATCCCAGAAGCAACTTTTCAAACTGTTATTCGTCAAAGTGCCGCCATTCCGGACAGCATTGAAATTTGCAAACCAGTGAGCTGTCTTCCAAAATCACCTGCTTCAGAGGATTTTGAAAAACTCACTACTGAGTTTCTTGTGCGCACTAATAAAATTGCGCAAATAACAAAACTTGCCTCGGGCAAATAAAAGTAGGGACAAATGTCCCTTAATTATATTTGATATTTAGGAGGGAAAAATGAGTTTTCTATCTGAAAAGCTTGCCGAAAACCAATACGCAAAATCTGTCATGATTATGGTTGATCCTCTCATGCTTCATCCTGATCCGGAGAACGATTTAATCTACGGTGAGTTTGATCCAAGAAAGGATGACGACAAAAGACTTATCGAAGAAATACAAGAGATTGGTTTGTTACAGCCCTTGCTCGTGAAACGGCATCCGGTGTTTCCGGACGAGTACATCATTGTCTCTGGCCACCGGAGATATCATGCGGCGAAGGCCGTTGGACTTCAGCGAGTTGAAGTACTTGTTTTGAATGCAAATACTCCTGAAGAAAAGGCGATGGCCAAGCTTGCAATAACCATTTCCAATCATAGTAGGGACAGGAGCAACCCGGCTTTGATGGCCAGAGAGATTGAACACCTTGAAACATCGCTTAAGGAACTCAGAAAGCTTAATCCTGAAAAATTTAAGGGAAAAGAACTTCGAACCATGATTGCCGAAGAACTAGGCGTTTCTCCAAAGACGGTCGCTCGAACAAAGAAAATTCTCAACAACGCTGATGAGCAAACACGGGTAGCATTTACAAGTGGAAAAATAACGCAACTTGAGGCACTTAAGCGAGTTGATGATAAATTGAAACCCAATCACGTCGAGAGTAATTCTGTTGAGCCTCTTCCCGGACAGTTATCCATTGACTCGACAGTGCAAAAAAGTACTCTGACCCTTGATGAAGCGCCAAAGAAAATGAGCGAGAAAGCCACAAGCGCGATTAACATGCTCGTTCGAATTACGGAAAAACTCGAACTAGATCCAGAAATAGCAACAGACCAAAACATTTTGAAACATATTGCAGATCTTGAAAAAGCAATTAATAGCAAGAGTAATAACAAAAAGTAGGGACAAATGTCCCTTAATTATATTTGATTTTTAGGAGGCGAAATGAATAGCGTATCGTTAACTGGCTACCTTGTAGCAAATATCGAGTCAACCGAAAAAGGATTTGTGAACTTCCTTCTCATCGCACCCAGGAGCGCTTCTCCGGGCGGAACACCAAGAACGGATGCAATTCCTTGCAGTTGCTCCGGATCGGAAGCAGCGTTTGCCAAAGCTTACCTAAAGAAAGGTTCAAATATCAAAGTAACGGGATCTATCCGCGTGTACGGCAAAGAGTGGTGTGTCAATGTAAATAAGATTTCCATTGGGACATAAATAGAGGGTGATGATATGAATACTACAAATCAAATAACATATCTGCTTAGGAACTTGCGACACGAAGAGGCCTCCGTCAAAAATAGTCTTCGAGAACTTCTTCGAGAGCAACAATCATCTGAACTTAATCCGGATCAGATTATATCCTTATTAATTGAAGCTGAGACGCTCCGACCTAAAAACCCAGGTCGAACATCTATCATGGAAGAAAAGGATCAGCACAGTATTGAAATCGACAAAATCGAGCGCTCGCACAAAGAATGCGCATCAATCCTGACTTCCTATGATATTCTCACGCAACGGCTCAATACTATACAAAACGTTAAGGCTGCAATATCCGGGCTTCCCCAGCCCGAACAACGACTGTTTATCGAAAGGTATCTCGAAGAAAAACCCGTGAAAGAAATAGTATCAACGATGAATATCAGTCCCGCAACATATTGGCGATTTCATAAAAGAGGTATGAACAGCCTTTGTTCAAGCCTTGGAAAAAACAACGCGAAAGAAGGAACGTCATTCGCCCTAACAACGTTATCTAAAACAAGACTTCAAAAGTTGATAGTTAATGAGAGCGTTTGAGACAAAAAGATAGAACATGAGAGAAATTTGACATGATATACTGAACATGGTGAATTATAAATAAATGACAAGGAGATTGAGTCGTGAAGTTAAGTTTTCAAAGCGTCACTATATCAGCATTGGTAGTTGGGGTTACACTTTGCTCCGGATGTGCGTTTCGCTGGCCGAAGCTCGTTTCAGAAACAAACCAGACTACCGAGACAGCAGTAGCGACTACTATTGATTCAACAGAGGCGCCGACAAGCACCAAAGCGACAACTAGACTCACCTCGATGCCAACGACCGTGGCCCCGACCACAGCAGCGCCTACGACGACCGTACCGCCCACCACAGCCGAACCAACGACCGTAGCACCGACCACAGTAGCGCCCACCACGGCCGCGCCAACAACAAAACAAACAACAAAACAAACAACAGCAGCGCCTACAACGACCGTACCGCCAACCACAACAGCAGCGCCTACGACGACCGTACCGCCAACCACGGCCGCACCAACGACCGCAGCTCCCACCACGGCCGCGCCGACGGCCTGGATTGAAGTGCACGGAACGAGCGTTAATTATGAGAATGCAATGAAATATCGAGCGGAAAAAGGCTATGAATCCATACCAAGAGACGCAACGCTTGATGCGTTGGCACAAGCTCGGGCAGAAGAACTGGCAATGCTTGGCGAACTAAACCACAACAACATGCCCAACGGAGCCAATTGGGAAGGGTTGTCGACAACTATAACAGCTGGATATGTTTTGTATGGGCATTGTGGTGATGATTTTGCCGCTACTTCGATTGGGATTGGTGCAGCGACCTATCACCGCGCAGACGGAACAACATATTCGGTTTGCTGTATGTTGCTAAAAAAATAAGTAGTAAGAAACCACCATAATTAGCTCCCCTTAAGCGACTTCGAAAGAAGCCGCTTTTTTAATGCTCAAACCACGGAACTATTCGACCACAGATTAACAAGGAGGAAGAAAAAATGAGTCTACTTCAAGAGTATGCACAAATTCGGAAAGAAATGGGCGAGAAAAAATTCCAGGAAATTGAGGCCTATTTGCGCGTGCATCCAGAACGGCTACTAAGTGACGTTTATTACAAGCAGACGGTATACGAGGAATTTGAGTATGAAAACGGCATCAGAAAACGTCTCGAGTCTCTTGGAAAACAGTTATATGGGATAACTTCCGATGGAAGCGTAATCTGGCCAATAGAAGCTGTAAATGAGTTTTCCGACAAAGAGCTCGAGGTGTGCAAAAAAATGGTAATTGCAAATTCTGAACAAGAGAAATCAATCGGGCGAGGAAGATAGTCCAATAAGAACAAGGAGAGTGACCATGTTAATAATGAAATCCACACAAAAGTTGCTTGCAAGCGTTCTCGTTTTGATAATGTTATTTTCAATCACAGCAGGCTATGTCTATGCTGCCGATCCGGTCATCATTGAATCAAGCGCCGCGCAAAGAAATTACTTCCAGTATTTGAATGCTTCCGGAAACTGGACCGATTTGGATCGCCGGGATCACGGCGTTGTGTCAACTGGCGCCATTGCTTACTGCATGAACGCGGGAGATGATTCCCCTCAACCTTTTCATAGTTTTTCACCGGGAGAAGACATTGTTAGCACGTTTGGTGATAACAGCTTCTCAATGGGTCTTGAAAACATATTCTATTACGGGTTTCCTTCTACATCGCCCAGTGTCCACGGTTTATCAGACCGTCAAGCGCGCTATGCTACGGCCATGGCCATTTCTTGCTTTCTTTCCGAAAACGGATATGATCAAGGATCCGATTTCTATAATCTTTCTGCCGGGACGCTTCGACCGGATGGCACGCCG
>Ga0209723_1002219_pt1 | contig 26760 bp, 21 predicted proteins | sample BiotimSIPDNA_2_FD_185750 | JGI IMG/M metagenome (GOLD analysis project Ga0209723, IMG submission 185750) | Anaerobic biogas reactor microbial communites from Washington, USA - Biogas_R2 time_0 SIP DNA (SPAdes) (version 2) | ecosystem: Engineered > Bioreactor > Anaerobic > Unclassified | place...
AAGCCAACGCACTCAGATAATCCGTTTAAAGAGACTTAAAGGGAGGATTATATAATGAAGCTCAGAGTAATGGCGTCGAATATCTGGGGTGACTATTTCGGCAACGAGGTCACCCGCCGTGAAGATCAGCTGTTTGACGTCTACATGCGCTATTCTCCTGATGTCATCGGCATGCAGGAGGCTACAAAAACCTGGTACGGCTCGAAGCTGTTCGAGCGGCTGAAAGAGAAATACGTCTTTACCGATGTGTCTGCGTATGTTCAGCACAATTTCGACCCGCTCCTTTATGACAAAACCCGTTTCAATCTTGTTGACTGCGGCTTCGTCAAATACGACGACACTCCCGATCCTTCAAAAGCCGTGAACTGGGCGGTGCTCGAAGATAAAGAAAGCGGAAAATGCTTCGCTGTTATGTCCACACATTTCTGGTGGAAAGTTATCGGCGACCCGGAGCACGACGCTCTGCGTGTCAGCAACGCCCGACAGCTAAACGAATGCGGTAAGAAAATTAGAGAAAAATACGGCTGTCCGGTTATCGCATTCGGCGACTTCAACAGCTATGTTTCCTCGCCGTGTATGCAATTTCTGTATGAGAACGGCTGGCGTGAAACTCAGGACTGCGCAAAAATCGCCGACAAAGTTTCCACCCATCACGGCGACCCGGTACGCGGTGAGGACGGATTCTATCACGGCAAACCTACCGCAAACGGCAGTGAGCGTTCAATAGATCACATAATATTCCTGGGAGATGTTGACCCGCTGCTTTTCCGTGTCGTAGAAGATCAGGACGCGCTTGACGCCACCGACCACTCCCCGATATTCGCCGACTTCGAGATATAAGCATACGGTATCAATATATAGTTATGATATCCTGCTGTATCGGTTTCTATTAAGTCTTAACGAAAGAGGCAGATTGTAAAATGAAGATGCAATAGTAAAAAAGTATATCCATAGCGAAGATTCTATGGTAGAATTGAGTTGACCAAACAACAATTCGAAAGGAATCATCACTATGGGCCAAAACAATTATACCACAGAGCATCGAAAAGGTCAACACCTGACTTCGGAAGAACGACATCTTATCGAGGTCAGATACAATACGGATCATTGGACGATCTACCGTATTGCTAAAGAACTCAGGCGACCGTATAATACAGTCAAGAATGAAATAAACCGCGGTACGGTACTTCTATATAACGGTAAAGTGAAACGATACAAGGCGGATGTCGGTCATTCCGTGTATCTGGAACATCGTCAGGAATGCCGACGCAAACTCCGCTGCATTGAAGTATCAATGTTTCTGCAATATGTGGTCATGCATTTCAAAAACGACCGATGGTCACTTGACGCCTGTGTCGGTAAAGCAATAGCCGACAATGTTTTTCCGAGAAATAAAACTGTATGTACCAAGACCCTGTATAATTATGTTGATCTTGGACTTTTGCCGTTAAAAAACATAGATCTACCCGAGAAATTACGCCGAAATATAAAGAAGCACAAGGATCAGGAAAACAAGAAAAAGCTTGGAAAAAGCATTGAAGAACGCCCGGAAAGCGTTGATTTGCGGGAAGAATTCGGACATTGGGAGATTGACAGTGTTCTCGGAAAGAATCACGAAGGAGAGCCGGTTGTCTTGTCCCTGACAGAGCGAAAGCTTCGGGTTTCCATTTGGCTGAAAGTAAGGAATCATTCAGCCAAAGCGGTTGAAGAATCCCTCAAAGAATTATTCAACTCTTTCGGAGACAAATACAAAGAAGTGTTCAAAACAATCACCGCTGACAACGGTTCCGAATTTGCAAACATCTCCGTGCTGGAACAATCCGGGATAGGAATCTATTTCACGCATCCGTATACATCCTGCGAAAAAGGAACCGTTGAATGCCACAACCGACTGCTTCGACGGTTTATTCCGAAAGGCAAAAGCATAGATGATTATACAGCTGATGAGATAATGATTTTTGCAGATATCATCAACGGTTTGCCGAGAAAGATTCTCGGCTACCATACACCGGAAGAACTATTTGATGCTGAGCTTGACAGAATCTATGCCGCCTGACACGACACGCGCCGAGACTTTTGCTTTTTCCCTCGTCGCTGCGCTCCTCGCTCAAAAGCAAAAGTCGTTCTCTACCGTAAATTCTTCGTGAACTATTTCAACTTGCTATTGCAATTTAATCGAAAAATACTTGAAACAACGGTGTTATCATTATATAACACATTTACGGTTACAGCAATACCTGCGTCAAGCTGAGCGGGGATTCAGATCGAAAAAGGAGCTGTATCAATGTTTGTGTTTTGATACAGCCCCTTTTTCATATTACCGACAACACTCTACACGCTGACCACGCTTATCTGAGCTTCCTGAACGCCTCACTGGCAATTGGAGAGAAGTCCTCAAAGTTTATCTTCACATCATCGGCGTCGGTGCGAAGCAGATACGCTTCCAGGTCGGCGAAGAACTGCATGAATATCGAGTGGTTGCGCATATGACCCGGACGCAGGTAGTCTTCCTTGACACGCTCGAAACGCTCCATCAGCGACAGACGGGCGAGTTTGCGGGAACCGGCTAATTCAGCCAGCTTTGCTTTCTTGCATTCACAGACATTCCCGTCGCCGTAGAGGTCATACATCTGCAGCAGTGCCAGATAATCCTCTGTGAGGGTGTAGTAGTGGGCTGCTTCCCAGGCGTAGCGCCTGGCGAGCTTGACATCGCAGCGGTTGTCCTTTGCGATGCACAGCCAGATGCCCTCGGCCTGATGCGCCATGGCGGCGATAGACAGCATCGCCCGCTCATAATACTCCCGATGGGCGAAGAGCCTCGTCATCGCCTCGCCCGGGAAGGAGCGCGGATAGGGCTTGTCCCTGTTGACATAACTGTAGAAGTAATACGCCAGAATACTGTTCATGAGCGCCTGGTTCGCCATGCCGAAGGAACCCTCGGCGTATCTGGTGTTCGACGACGCCATAATGGTGTCGAACAGCTTGAGCGCCCGTTCGGCATCGGCGGCGCGGGAGGGGAACTTCGCCTTCGCGTATGAGCGGGTCACATCCTCGGTAGAGCCTGCGCCCTCGAAGTTCCAGGCGTAATCGACCTGCGCCACATGTATGCGGTCGTAGCTCAGATCCCACGCCGAATAGCTCATCATACCCTCGCAGCCTTCCTCGCGCGCCATCTTGCCCAGGAGGTAGACATTCTTCAGCGGGTAGAAGATGATGTTCCAGTGGTAATATCCGTTCCAGGGCTTAACCGTCCGCCGCAGCCCCTGCTCCGGACGGGTCGACTGGAACATCAGACCCTCCTTGAAGTCGGAGTAGGTCCACCAGTCGATGACCGCAACGTCGCGCAGATCGTTATCGTCGATGGCTTTCATCATCCGTTCGGTAGAGTCGTGCTTCATGTCGCCCCAGGTGTGGGGTACAAGCATATCGGAATACATGTATATGCTCTTCATGCCACGCTCTTTGAGGTGCTTCATCAGCCTGATGGCATGGTCGATATATAACTCTTCCTTCTCGGCGTCCTTGCACTTCGGGCAGTGGCAGCGGGCGTCGCGGAACCTGAAGATATCCTCGGCGTTGTTTGCAATGCCGCCGTGCACCTCATCAAGTCCCATATGGAAGCTTGTAATCCCGTTTGGCAGCAGATAGCGGTCGATGATCTCGTCGTAGATGTCGAACATCATCTCGTAGGTCTTTTCGTTGCGGGTGCAGAAGCCGTGGAGAGTCGGGGTGCCGTCCTCTTCCTTTGCCGAAACCTCGGGATACTGTGCCGGGATGAGGGTATTGTGGCCGTAGGAGTTGAACAGCGGGAAGATTTCGACAGCCTTTGTCTTGCCGTAGGCGATAAGCTCGCCGAAGAAGTCCTGTTCGACCATCGGCGGCAGAGCTTCTTCATCGACCCACCCGTTCTTTTCGGGAGACCAGTAGCGTTTGACGACCGGCACCTTAAGTTTGGGATATTTATGGATCGGCACATAGATATATTCGCTGACGCGGCCGTCATACTGGACGCACCAGCAGCCGTAAACCGATATGCAGAGCTGATTCATCTTCATCGCCGCCATGTTGTCGACGACCGACTTCCAGTCGTCGAGAGTCATGCAGTTGGAGCCGAAGCGGGACTCCATGAAGTGGCCGCGGGTGCGGAGCTGAGGCCAGTCGAGAATCTCACAGCAGGGAAGTCTGACTTCACCGGCTTCGAGTTTCGCAATCTGGGAAAAAGTTACGGCGGCATAATACAGACCGGCGGCGCCGAAGCCCTCCAGGGTGACGGCGTTCTCGGCGACGGCAAGGCGATAGCCTTGGTCGGAGTTGGCGACGTCGATGCCGTCAGAAAGCTTCAGCGTTACGGTGACCGGCCCGTCGGCGCTGCAGGGGCAAACACCCAGCAGCCCCCCCAGCGTATCGCGCACGAGGGCATCGGCGGATTTGACGACCGGGTCGCACGCGCATGCGTCTGCGCACGCACATATATCATTGACTATGCGGAAGTTTGCGCTGCCGGGTGTGCCCAGCAGGACGCCGGCGCCCGGCTGACATGTAAACCTCTGCGGAACGGGAATGATTCTGTCGCGGATGTTCATATATACCTCCCGATATTCATGAATTTTAGGCGGTTAACTTAATTCTCAGACAACGTAAATACGTATGAAATCGTTTTTCCGCCGCTTTTACAGCGTCTCAGCAAGCTTGAGCAGACGCTCGGCCATCTCATATCCGGCATCCGGGCGGGTCTTTGCGGAGCAGCAGATGCGCGCGGGGTAGATGCCCTTCTTGTGAAGCTCGCGGATGACGACATAACCGATGCTGCCGTTGGCGAGGTTCGCCGTCATCGTATATTCGGAGGGCGAGCGCTCTTTGAGAATCTTTGCAAACTCGACGTAGATCTCACCCGGCATTCCGTAGATCATCATCTTTCCGATTTTCAGCACCTGCACGGTGACGGGGATGGGTTTGGTGCCTTCGGCGTCCATGCGCTTCGTCTCGGAGGCGTAGAAGTTGTTCACCACGCCGTCCTCGGGGCGCACTGTTTCAGCCCATGCGAGGGTCTCTGCGTCGGGCAGACGGGACTGAAGCACAAAGCTCTCGTCCGCGCCGCCCACAGATTCATCATCCGATAGGAATATCTTCTCGTAGGTTTCGCTGACGGCGCCGGCGAGGATGCGCCCCATCCGGCGGTAATAGCCCGGCTCGGAGGATGTGCCGTGCTCGAAGTCCACATGGTTGATGTTGCCGCTGAATCCGTTGACAAAGAGCGGCATGAAGTCAGCGCCGTAGGTCTTGCGCAGGGTGTCGCGCATCGCGCCGGGGTAGTCGCTGGAGAATTTCGTCACCCCGCCCACGCTGTCGCAGTGGCAGGCATAGTTGGCAATCAGACCGTAGGGTGTGCCGTCGGCGTTGTCGATGCGCAGCACGCCCACCTCGGGATCGATATCGCCGAAGGCGCGCATACCGGGAACATGGGCATTGGTGGCATAGGAGCCGTCGGGGAGAATGAAATCACGGTAGTGAGCCAGAGTGCCTTCGAAGCCCCTGCCGTGCCCGATGCGCACCGGACGTTTTCTCTGGGCTGCATAAACCGCGGCGTCGTGCATCCGGGAGCCGAGGAAGTCGATATAGACCGGGTTTTCATGGACGAAGTCGCCCCAGGTCTCCACCGGTCCGCCGTAATGGGTATGGGTCGCGCAGAGCATCACGGCGGCGGCGGGCATGTCGAGGTCGCGGGCGATTTTCGCCCGGGTCTTCGATGCCAGGTCGTCGGACATTTGGATGATGTCGCAGGTGACGATGACGGCTTTCCCGCCCTTGTCGTTCTCGAAGTATGCGGCGTAGGCATACAGACGCTCGAGGATACCGTCGGCGCGGCGCAGTCTGAAATGCCCTGGTATCTCCATCCCCAGCGCGGGGGTGATGTCCACTTCGTAAAGTCCACAGTGCAGCATATTAGAACCTCCTGTAAATATGATTATTTTGGGGATACGGCATAACCGTATCTTATTGCGTCTCGGAGTTCAGCGCGGATATTGTTGTGTTGTTGTTTTGAATTTCGTAATCCGCGTCATTATGATTTTATCATGCTTTTGCCGACTTTGCAACAGGTTCGGTATTCCAAGCGTCAAAGCTCATGTCCGGATTAACTTATATAGGTATATAAATAATCCAGAACTTTTTGAAGCTTTTCGGCTTCAATATTCTGCATGAACTTGCTCATATAATCCCAATGAGGGTTTCCGTCCGAATCTGCAGGAAGCTGTAGTATTTCGGCTTCCAATCTTTGCTGATTTCGCTTGTATCCAAAATTGTACTTCCCCCTGATTCTGTCTGCAATAGTTGTTATAAACATCGCATTATATTGGTTAAGGTTTTCGTTATAACCTACAGAAATATCTTGAGTGGCTATAAAAGGTTCATACTTATATATTGAATAGCCCATCGAACCTTCACCATTGCGTATAAAAGCAATAGCATTTCCTTCGTAGACCAAATCTCCCTTTTCTTCTACAAAATCTAAAACCCCGTTGTTTCTGTTTGTTGCTCCTAAATAACTAATACCGTCTTTTTTTGAATTCAAATGAATCAAACCTTTAGATGGTTTTCGTTCAAATCGGAATAAATCACCAACTTTATAATCTTTCCATTCCAAATCTTCAAGCTCCACCAAATCAAAAGCTGCCTTATTCATTTTAGATTCGTAATAATCTATGGCTTTTTGAGCTTGGTTTTTTTGTTCTTGCTTGATGTAGTCTTCCATGAATTGCCAATTGGGATTACCTTTTTCATCTGTAGGTAAAATAACTGTTCTTTCCTTAAATCGTGTCCCAGTAAGACCTTTCCCATAGCCAAAACCACATCCTTTTATGCTATTACGAAAAGCTTGAACTAAAAACAAACCAACATATTTATTTATACTATCATTCTCAATGCAATACATTTTATTGCCAGTTATATAATCCGCACTCTGATAAAAGAAATCTGCATTTTCAGCACCTAGGCTGATTGTATTAGCTTTGTTGAGCTCGAATATATCTCCTTTTAGAATAGTGTTTTCAAGCCCATTATTTAGGGAAGTTCTTGTTATATAAGGTATTCCTACAAATTCACTCTCTAATGATTCCTTGTGATATGGTTTTGAGTTCGTTACTTCAAATATATCTTTAATCTTAAAATTTTTCCATTTAACATCAGATAGTTTGAGTTCACTCATCTTCCTCAACCTCATCGGCTGCAAGCGATTCTTGCGCAGCATCCTCAATACCAAACAGATATCCTCTGCCGTGGGTTATCATATTCACTTCAAAGGTAATGTAATCCGCAATGGTATTCCTGAAATCTTCCTCGGTCGGTATCTCGTCATTGAAATAATAGAAAGAATGCAGCCATTCGTCCGTATCCTCAATTGTAGTTTCCACGCAGAATTTTGTAGGTGCTTTGCTGTGCCCTCTCCAAACATCAAGCAGCCTTTGCTTCTTGTCTTTGGCACTGCCGTCGTCAATCAGACCGATGTGTTTGCTGACAATATATCCGTCGTTTTCAAAGTTTATGAACTTGCACATTTTATTTTTCGGATGAGGTCTCCCTGCGGTAAATATTCCTATGCAGGGGTTTGTGCCGACTCCATAAAATGTGTTTTTATTGAGTGTAATAACACCTTCTAAGGTATGCTTTTTCAATATGCTGCTCTTAATCGACTGTTCCTCTTTGGTCTTTCCCGTAAAGGTCGACTGAGGAACGATAACAGCCACCCTTGCTCCCACAGTAACCGATTTTAAAAGGGTCTCTGTAAAGTTTATTTCATATAGTTTCGGATTTTGTTTTGAACCTTGCGAATACGGAGGGTTCATCATTCCGACTGTGCAGCCTTTTAGCTGCAGCTTGCTTGGATTTTGGGCAAAGAAATCCTGATTTTCAAGGTTGCTCTTGCCGTCACCCCTGAGAATCATATTGGTCGTTGCTATAGTGAACATGTATGGCTGTTCTTCGATACCGAATAATTGATCCTGCCTGATTCTTCTTTTCGCTTCTTCATCGTTCGTTTTTGAAAGCATATTGTGCATAGCCGCGATCAAAAATCCCCCTGTTCCGCAGCAGGGATCAAGAACCTTGTCTTCGGGAGTTAAATCAAGCAAATCACAGAAAAGCTTGGTAATGTGTTTCGGAGTTAGAATAATACCCAGTGTTTGTCCGTCTCCGCCGCTATAGCTCATAAATTCCCCGTAAAACAGACCTATATAGTCTTCGGCGGAGCTGTTATATTTTATGTTTGTAAAAATTTTCTGATATAGAAGCTCTGTAAAATGTCTGAGAGGGGTCTTGCCTAATGTCTTATCGATTTCGTTAATTTTATTACTGTTTTTTATAATATTGAACTCGCTGAGGAGCTTATCTCTTTTGACCTCCGGGCTTACATTGGCACGCCTTAAATTATCCTGAATCGCCTTGTATATCTTCTCTCCGTCGGTGCGTATTCTGTCCCCTGCCAAGTCGTCAATATCAAAATTCTTGTGCTCTATCTCAGACAGCGCAAGCAAAATACCCGAGACAATAAGAGGCTTGTTTTTATCCTCCAGGTTGCCGTAATTTCTTAAATCTTCATGAAGGTCTCTTGCGATTTTCAGCAAATCTTCGGTCTTTAAAGTATCATCGGTTTTACATTTAAGAATTTCTCTTTCGTAATATTCGATGATATTATCTTCCCTGAAGGAAACAAGGGTTTCCAGGTCATTTAGTTCATTGTAATTTCCTCTCTCATCAATGAAAATGGGGCTGATTTTATGATTTTTCTCGTTCCCGCTTATCCCCAGTGCTATGATCTTTTTATAAGAGGTATTTGCGCTTAAATGAAGTCCATAAAACAATGCTCCGTTTACGGCATAATCGGTTATGGATTGTACATCATCTTTTATCAATCCGTTATTATCCCGAATTATATGTTTGCTGATGTCCGCTTTGTTTTCGATGACAATTAGAAAGTCCTTTATTACACCGACATATTCGGGAAAACCTACATTTCCCGTACCTTTTTTTGAAGCTGTAGAAAGAGCCTCATCAATCTCTTTAATTGTACTTCCTTGGGCGGAAAAATTTTTATCCAAGCCTACATCTTTGAGCATATCATATACCCAAAGGTCGGTATTTGCTTCTCTTTTAGCCATATTTTCTCTCCGTAAACTCGATCAGATAGTCCGTTTCCACCAATTTGAATAATATCATATCGGGCATAGGCTGTCAAGGAATGAAAAAGCTTTATTGCATAAAACCGCGAAGAGTTTCGCGGGCTTATGATCAAAATCAGAAAATCAAACTATATTATTTCAAACAGAAACTAGGAAAAAGTAACATATAGATTACTTTAAAAGATCATCCACGTTCTTCATTCACTTCGTTTTATAGAAAGCTGAATGAAAAACATGGATGGTTTTGTCCGACAGCGATTCTGCCGCGTCACTCCCGCTCATATGCGCCGGGACAGCATGTTACACTTTAAAAACCGGATTGTGCCTTATATCCTCGCGTGACGCGACGGTTTTCAGGTATGTGAGTTCCTCATCCGTCAGCGGTACTTCCGCGCAGGAGTCGATGTGCTTCACCGCGTGGCGGAAATGCTCGAAATCTCCGGGAGGAACGACAGAAGCGGCTCCCTTGCCGAAGGCGTATTTAACTGCCGCCGCCGCAAGCATATTATCTCCGTGGATAGGCTTGCACCATGACTTGGGATAAAGATTCTTGTTGTCATCCCCGCTTAGCCACCTGCGCTCGACAAGCGTTTTCATTGCCAGCATCCCCATGCCCTTTTCCCTGACCTTATCGGCGATGCGGTCCCCCCAGCCGGTATTCAGCCCCATTGCCCAGTTCATGGGAAAGAGTACCGTGGCGAAGTCGAACATATCCATGATTTTCAGGGAGATATCCTCGCTGTGCGTGGAGAATCCGATCTGACGGATAAGTCCTTCGCGCTTCGCCCAAAGCATGGTTTCGATGACTCCGTCGGAGGAAAAAGCCTTGTCCACATCCTCCTGCGTTGTCATTGAGTGCATCTGATATATATCAAAATGATCGGTCTTAAGGTCTTTGAGAGAATTCAGGAGTTCTTTTTTCGATCCCTCCCTGCTGCGCTCGGTCGTTTTGCACGCCAGATAGACCTGATTCCTGTAAGGATGGAGCGCCGGTCCCAGTCTCTCCTGGGCGTTGCCGTATGAGGGGGCAACATCGAAATAATTCACACCGTTTTCTATTGCGTGCGCAACATATTCAGCCGAATTTTCCGCGCTTTCGTTCATCAGGATAACGCCGCCGAACATTACGCAGCTGATCTTATACCCGGTTTTCCCCAAAATTTTGTATTTCATAAGTTATTACCGCTTTCTCTATATATTTACCCTGTTAAATCACCTGTCTGAACGCTGAGGATCAAACGGTTCAATCATCTACATTATACCATAAGAAACCGGAAAATCAAATGCATTATGTAAAATATCGGCTTTCCGGTTATATCTCATTATATTTTACCGATTTGTAAACTCCGAATAGAACCGCGAAATATATGAAACAAAACGGCAGGGAATGCGTCTTATGAGTATAAAAACCTGAAGCTCATACAGAGCATTCTTATATTTGGAGGTATGATTACCATGAAAAAACTCATAACAGCTGGCGTTATTGTTTTCGCTCTTCTTCTTTCGCTTGCAGCGTCGGCGGTTACCGCCTCGGATGTTCCCGCTGTATCGGAAACGCCCGTCGACGCGGAAGAAGCCGCGGTCCCTGTTGTATACACAGACCTGTCGGAGGACTGGTACAAATCGGCGGCGGAGAAATACGGATTTCCCGAGGTATTCGCCGACGGCACAGAATTCCATCCTGACAGACCGATTACACGCGTCGAATTTGTGCGCATGCTCTGCCGGGCGCTTGATATCACTGTCAATTATTTCGCCCCCACCGATATTTCGGAATACTACACCGATATGACAAACGGCGATATCGGAGCGCGGGAGATTTACGACATGGTTACGGCTGGAATCATCGACAGGAACCTTGAGGGCGAATTCGAGCCGGCTGAGCCGCTGACCCGGGAGGAAATGATCCACTATATTATGAACGCTCTCAACTATGCCACCGACGGGAAATGTCCCGTCCTCCTGATTATGCCCGCGCCCTTCGCGGATGATGCGTCCATCGATGAGGCATACCGAGGCGATGTCACGAACGCCGTCATACTTAAGCTTATTCAGGGCAGGGAAAACAACATGCTGTACCCAAAAGACAGCACGACAAGAGCCGAAGCGGTTGTGGTTGCCGAACGCCTTATAGAGCTGGTAAAAAGGCTGGTTCCGGAGGTCGAGGTAACAGCTTCCGCCAAGGTGAATAACGGAACCCTTGAAATGAGCCTTGTCATAGAAAACAACGGCGACGATACGGTGACAATTGACCACAGCTACGGCAAATACTACGATTTCAATGTGCTGGACAGTTCCGGCGAGGTTCTCTACACCTGGGTTTCCGACAAGGTTTTTATCACCGTGATGACCTCCTATGAGATTAAACCCGGCGAGAAGGCGGAGTTTACCGAGGTGCTCGGCAGCGAGATATTCGAACCGATTAAGGACAAAGCCGCTTTCGTAACGGCATATATCGCCGGTTTCTCGGAGGATTTCGAGATCGATAGAAACGGATATGTAACTCCTATATTCTGAATATCGGCTTGATTCAGGCAACAAATAAATAACGAACAGCACCGGCACAAATCGAGCCGGTGCAGTTTTGTCGGGATATTGTTCACCTCACAAGACATCCGTTATCCAGTTTGAAAACAAAATCCGCTTTCCGTGCCAGGGATTCGTCGTGAGTGACCATAACGACGGTTTTCTTATACTTCCTCTGAGCGATAAGAATTGACTCAATCATCGCGGCAGCGGTTTGTTTGTCAAGATTCCCCGTAGGCTCATCGGCAAATAATACTTCCGGATCATTGACCAAAGCGCGCGCTACCGCCGTTCGCTGCTGTTCTCCGCCGGACATTTCACTCGGTATGTGATGAATGCGTTCACGTATGCCGAGCGTATCGCACAGGTCAAGGATGTGTTCCATATCGGGCTTTTTATTGTCCATCAGAACCGGCGTGCAGATATTTTCAAGCGCGGTCAGTGTCGGAAGCAGTCCGTAATCCTGAAAAACATATCCTATCTTTTTTCGCCTGAGTGAAGCCTGTCTGCCTGCCGAAAGTTTATATATGCTGACATCATTATAGAAAACCTCTCCCCGTGTGGGACACAGCAGCCCTCCGAGTATGCGCAGCAGAGTGCTCTTTCCGCTGCCCGAAGGTCCTGTTATCACGGAGAATTTTTCCGGAATTATTTCCAGATCGGTTTCCTGCAGGGCATGAATCCGGCTTTCACCCTGTAGATATACTTTCTCGATATTCCTGGCGCAAATATTCATCTAATATCCTTCCGCGCGATTGTTTCGTTCATGACGCATCCCCAACCGTTTTAACTGACAGAAATACAGATGCCGTGAGCGTGATTGTCATCACGGCAGCGGTGATAAGTATTCCCAGGTATGAAATTGAAAAACCATCATATTGATACAGATTCATCTCCGCTATTTTTGAGTATATATCACAGATATAGCACACATATAAAGCGGCGAAAGCCAATATCCCCGTCACAAAAGGAATCGCCGCTCCCGTCATATTCAGTTTGACTATATCCGATATCGAGTATCCTATTCTTTTTAGAATAACAAATTCATCACGCCGGTTCAACAGCTTTTGTGTATTGAATAAAAACAAAGAAAATACTGAAATGATACAAATCAACAGACTCATCATTATTGCGATTCTATAGAATGTCATACCATTATTATGAAATAACATCCGCTCGCCGGTCTGATTTGTAATCGTTACATGCGGATTGATCACGGCTCTATTCAGCTGCTCATCTGCCATGATATAATCGGATACATCATCTTTCAGATATAAATATAGCCTTTCGCCGCAAGAGTCCGCCCTTGAAAGTGTATTGCCGTTTATATAAAATTCCGCGATATTATCATCATACGGATAATTCCGAAGTATCGCCCCTATCGTTAATTCAATGCTTCCGGTATCCTCGCTGAACGCGTTTATTTTATCTCCTATATGATATTCAGGATTCTGCGCATCATATCCGTTATCGGTCACGGCGGCATAATAATCGTTATTCAAAACCTCATTCAGATCCCCTTCCGCAACGTAATTCTCCAGCTTTTTGCGGGTGAAATCGTTCAGTTCCAAAAACATTATCTCATCGGTCTGATTGAAGTCTTTATAATAAGAAACATCTGAGCCGCTTCCGCCGGCGCAGCACACCCGATATAGCGCATCAGCCGAGTCAATGCTCATAATGCCGGCAATCAAGCCTTTCATGCTGTTGTCATTGAAACTTTGAGCCGGAACCGAAATAAGGTAATCCGCATCGGCGTAAATCCCGCCCTCCGGATATATCGAACTGCCCTGCGCGCTTGTTATATAGATACCGCAGATAAACAGCAGATACCGCAGATAAACAGCGGAAAACAGACGAGAAATACAAGCAGGCATGTAAATATTTTGTTCCGGCGAATGTTTAGTATATTGTAATCCAATATAAATGATTTTCCGTTTATATATGCGGCTGAGCTTTTTTTCACAAAACCTGAATATGCTTTGTTTTTCCCTGACAGCCGTATAAGCAGGAACAGGGCGGACACCAGCAAAATACAGAAAAACGACAGCGCGGATGAAACTAAGATTATCGGCTTGAACTCATAATCGAAAGTAAGGAAATTTGTGTACTTCCCGTATGACATGGCGCGGTTTTTTATTATGACCGGGAACAGCCATGACGCGCATCCGAAAGCGGCAGAAAACGCGCACGCTCCGACGACAAGATAATCCATGAAATATAATACTATTATCCCGGCAGGCGGCATGCCCAATGAAGAGATTTTCTGATAATCTTCGTATTCGCTGTCTGTTTTCAGCTTCATGGCGGCGAAAACACACAAGCCCGAAAAACACAGACCGGTAATTACAATAAAGATATCTCCCGACGCAGCAGCGGCGGAATCATAGCTTTTGATATTGTGCGTCAGATTTATATCCCCGTTGTGTTTTTCTTCCGCAATCTTCAGTATCTGCATGCCGACACCCGCGGCATCGGCGGCTTTATCTTTGAAACTGCAGAAAAATATATCGATATTGAGATTTGTCTGTTCCTGTATATGCTCTATCAGTCCGTTGTTTGACACGACCGCAAAAATGTCCTTATTTGCGGGATCATCCGAATACCAGACACCTTTGATTTTTAACCGGAGTTGATTTCCATACTCGTCGGTCAGATCCGGAAAAACAATCGTATCGTTTGCAATAAAGTCGGAAAAATAATAATATACATACTTGCTGACATAAATTTCATCGTCAGACAGGCTTTCAATATCACATCCGATATCCGAAAAATAACCTGCCGCCTTTGAGGATGGATTCAGATATATCATCAGGATTCTTGTGTGTTCAGCCGTTTTGCCCAATGTCGGAAGAACGTCTTTGTACATCCTATACAGATTCGCGCCGGATGTAATCAGATTGACACCGACCGACGGAACCTTCTCAATGTCACTGCGAATATCTGCCCCATCGCCGTCTGATGTGAGCATATAATCAAAAGGCATTTGATTAATATTACGGTTACCTCTCGCTCCTGACTGCGAATACATGAGAGAGCAGCTGATTAGTAATCCGCTCATAACAAACGAGATAAACAAAATTATATAATTCGCGCTTCTTTTCTGTATGTTGCGTTTCAAATACAGTAAAATAAACCTCATGTTTGCCTCATCATTTGCCCTGTATCATGTATAGCTTGTGTAAATTTCGGCACTGTTAAAAATCTTAATATCCATTCGATCACCTGTTTTATGCCAATTGACCCGTCATGTTCTGCGGCAGCATCACTTACCGCACCAATTCCTTCGCCTTGCCGGCTTCATACGGTTCGCCGTATGCTTTTTGCCAGTAATTGTTAAGCGCATCAAAGGTGGGGTATCTGCCTTCCAGCTCTAATACAAGATCGAGCGGGAAACCATCCTGGACGGCGACTCCCCATGTCCCGTTCTCGCAGGCTAATATTACCAGATTATATTTCACACCGTTGTAATAATACTGATTTTCGTCATTTACTTTTGCGTCATAGCCCACCAGATAGCATTCAAGATTCTCTCTCGGAAAATACTCAAGCTCTCTGTAATAGGGGATATAACGGCTGTCTGCTTTCTGCAGGTAAATAACCTTTGTATAATTGAGATTTAATACGCCTATGTTGGCAGCCTGCATCTCCGGATCGGTGAACATTTTCCTGTAATTCTCCCGAAAACCCGGCACATAGTAATCCGCGTACCGGCTCGGATCGCCGGTGTTTATGACGTCGATATGGTTATACACCAGTTTTTCGTTATCCGACAGGCTGTCGTAATCGATGCCGTATCCCTCCGGATCTTCCACATCGAATGCTTCCGCCTCCGTGTCTTCGACTGCCGTATCGTGTGAACCGGAAGCATCACCCTCCGGGTGCGTGCCGCATCCTGATGCCGCAAAAGCTGTCGCCGCGCACAGTATAAATATCAGTACATACAATCTTATTTTCATTATATCCTCCGTTCCGCATCTGTCGGCAGCGCCTTGTATAGCCGATGTGCGGTTATATCCGATAGGTTTGTCCCTCGTGCCATATAGTAAACTATAACTCATATACGGGCGGATTACAACAGTTGTTCCGGGAATTTTACAATAAAATGATAAAATCATGCGCATTTCACAAAATACCGCAGCAAAAAACAACCGTTCAAAACCTTTATCGGTATGAACGGTTGTTTCACCCCAAAGGGGCTACATTATAGATTCTTTTATTTTCAGGCGATTGAGCGCCCGGGCAAGTCTGGCTACCGCCGACTGATACTCAAGCCGGCTCTTTTTCTGAAGTATAATCTCCCGGGCTTCGTCGGCGGCGCGTTTTGCACGGTTAATGTCTATATCCTCGGGACGCTCAGCCGAGTCAACGATAATCAGCACATCGTTGTTTTCGACCTTCAAAAGCCCTTCGGAAACGGCGGCAATGCGCTCGGGCTGACCGGGTACGGTAAAGGTCACCGCTCCGGGGATTATTGCCATAATCAGATTGTCGTGCCCCGGCAGAATACCGTACAGTCCGTCAACGCTGGGAATGACCGCCTCTGCACACCTGCCGTCGTAAAACCGCTCGTCAGCCGCAAGAATCGTAAGGTGAAAGCTGTTCGTATCAACTCAGCTCCTTTCTGATTGTTCCGATATCTAAAGAGTTTTCGCTTTTGCTACAATGTCGTCAAGCGTTCCCACATTGTAGAACGCGGCTTCGGGGTATTTATCCATTTCGCCGTCGGCAATCGCTTTAAACCCGCGTATGGTTTCGCTGAGCGGCACATATACGCCCTTGATACCGGTGAATTTCTCGGCGACATGCATAGGCTGGGAGAGGAAGCGCTGGATCCGTCTTGCGCGAAGCACCGTCAGCTTATCCTCTTCGACAAGCTCATCTATGCCGAGGATTGCTATTATATCCTGAAGCCCGCTGTACTTCTGCAGTATCTCCTGGACGTGACGGGACGTGTCATAATGCTCCTGACCGACGATTTCGCTGCTTAGAATCCGCGATGTCGACGCAAGCGGGTCAACCGCGGGGTAGATGCCCTGTTCGGATATTTTACGGCTAAGCACGGTTGTAGCGTCAAGGTGAGCGAATGTGGTAGCCGGCGCCGGGTCAGTCAGGTCGTCGGCAGGAACGTAAATCGCCTGAACCGAGGTAACCGACCCGTTTTTTGTTGAGGTTATCCGCTCCTGAAGCGCGCCCATTTCGTTGGCAAGTGTGGGCTGATAACCTACCGCCGACGGCATACGGCCGAGCAGGGTGGATACTTCGCTGCCCGCCTGCACGAAGCGGAAAATATTATCGATAAACAGCAGAACATCCTTATGCTCAAAATCGCGGAAATACTCAGCCATTGTAAGGCCGGCAAGCGCGACACGCATACGCACGCCCGGGGCTTCGTTCATCTGGCCGAATACGAGCGCCGTTTTTTCGAGAACGCCGCTTTCCTTCATTTCCTGCCAGAGTTCGTTGCCCTCCCGGCTGCGCTCTCCTACACCCGTGAATATCGAATATCCGCCGTGCTCTGTGGCAACATTGCGTATAAGCTCCTGGATAAGAACGGTTTTACCCACTCCCGCTCCGCCGAAAAGGCCGATTTTACCGCCCTTCGCGTAGGGTTCAAGCAGGTCTATGACTTTGATGCCTGTTTCAAGTATTTCAATCTCGGAACACTGCTCGTCAAATCCCGGCGCGTTTCTGTGTATGTTATGGCGTTCGCAGTGTGAAGGGACAGGTGAACCGCCGTCAATATGATCCCCGAGCACATTGAACACTCGCCCGAGGGTTACCTCGCCGACCGGAACCTTTATGCCGCTGCCGTCGGAGGTGACATCGGTGCCGAGTGCCAGTCCCTCGCTTTTGGTGAGCATGATGCAGCGTACAATACCGTTGCCGACATGCCGGGCAGCCTCCATAACATATACGAAGTTCCCGACCTTTGCTCTAAGCGCGGCGTTTATTCTTGGAAGCTGTCTGTCACTGAACTCGACATCGACCACAGGTCCCGAAACTTTAACGATTTTTCCTTTTATCTCAGTTCTCAAAATTCAGGCACCTCTCTCCTGTTTTTCGCGTTCATGCGCTCCTGCGCCCTTGCGCCGGCGGCAACCTCGGTGATCTCCTGAGTTATGATTGACTGCCGTATACGGTTGTAATCGACCGAGAGACGGTTCAGCATTTCGTCGGCGTTTTCTCCTGCCGAATTCATGGCTGTCATTCTTGCATACTGTTCGCAGCAGAAACTGGCAACCAAAGCGCTGTATATGAAGCCGGTGATATAACTCGGAATGACATTGTCAAGCACAACGCTCATTGACGGTATAAACTCAAAATCAACGGGAGTTTCCCCCCCGGCGCTTGGTATGTCAAAATGACTTCTGTGGAAGGGGAGCAGCCGTGTTTCAATAGTCTTCAAAGTGTGTCCGATCTGCATATCGGTATAAATGATATATATCTTCTGAAACTCACCGCTGTCGTACCTGTCGAGCAGAATCGCGCTGATTTCTCTCGCGCGCTGCATCGTCGGGTTCTGAGCGGTGTAGAGAAAGCTCTGCTCAACGGGAATGTTTTTGCGGATAAAGTATCTTCTTCCGTATTCACCTACAACGAAAAGCTTGGTATCCGGATGTGACGCCAGCATGCTGACCGTGTTTTTCAGGACATTCTGATTATATGTACCCGCAAGTCCCCGGTCGGCTGTTATAACAAGACAGCAATATGTGCCGTCAAGCTTCTTGACCGAATCCTCACTCGGATAAAAGTAATGGCTCTCAATATTCGGGGCTGTGCGGAATATGCGCTTGATTTCGGTGCGTATAGCGTTGAAATAAGGCTGTGTGTTGTCAAGATCAGCCTTCGCTTTGCGCAGCTTGGCTGAGGATATCAGATACATCGCATTGGTGATTTTTCGTGTGTCGCGGATACTTTTGATATGATTCTTTATTTCTTTCATGCTGTCCATATAAGTATCCCCGGTTATGAAATATAATGTTCGCTGACGCTTTCCAGAAATTCCTTTGCGATTTCGATTATCCGGCTGCGTTTTTCCTCGCTTATGGCATTCCCCGTTTCGATTTCACCGCATATGTCCGGATGTGCATTCATGAAGTGATTAAGCAGTTCCTTCTGGAATGACTTTATCTTTGACGGCGGTATCTTTATCATTACCCTGTTTACGCCGCAGATAAGCGTGATAACCTGTTCATACAGCGTCATCGCCGAATACTGAGGCTGACGCAGCAGATACATAAGCCCCTGACCGTAGTTTAGCTGCTCTCTGGCCGCATCGTCCAGGTCGCCCGCGAACTGGGTGAAAACCTCCATTTCACGGTACTGAGCAAGATCGAGTCTTACCGCTCCCGCCGCCGACTTCATGGCTTGGGTCTGAGCGGCGCCTCCGACTCTCGAGACCGAAAGTCCGATATTTACGGCAGGCCGCTGACCCGAGAAGAAAAGATCGCTCTCAAGGAAAATCTGACCGTCGGTAATCGAAATGATATTGGTCGGAATATATGCCGAGACGTCGCCCGCTTGGGTTTCAACTATCGGCAGAGCGGTCATACTGCCGCCGCCCAACTCATCCGAGAGCCTTGCGGAGCGCTCAAGCAGACGCGAATGCAGGTAAAACACATCTCCCGGATAAGCCTCGCGTCCGGGAGAGCGCCCGAGAAGCAGGCTTATAGCCCGGTATGCGACAGCGTGCTTCGAGAGGTCGTCATAGACGATAAGAACATCGGCGCCCCTGTACATGAAATATTCGGCAAAGGCACAGCCGGCATAGGGCGCAAGATACTGCATTGAAGCCGATTCGCTTGCGGACGCGTTAACCACAATGGTATATTTCAGGGCATCATATCTGCGCAGCATCTCGACGGTGTGTGCCACCGAGCTTGCCTTCTGTCCGACGGCAACATAAACGCAGATGACATCTTTGCCCTTCTGGTTGATTATCGTATCTAGAGCTATTGAGGTTTTTCCGGTCTGACGGTCGCCGATGATAAGCTCACGCTGTCCGCGACCGATAGGGAACATTGAGTCGATAACAAGAAGCCCGGTATCAAGCGGCTCGCTTATCGGTTTGCGGTCAATAATGCCGGGCGCAGGGGACTCAATCATACGATAGTCGTCGGATGTGATGTCGCCGAGCCCGTCGATAGGAGCGCCCAGCGCGTTTACCACACGGCCTAGGAACGCACTGCCGACCGGTACGCCGGCTACCTTGCCCGTGCAGATTACCTGGCTGCCCTCCATGACAACCCCGTCATTCTCGAAAAGAATACACCCCACACTGTCCCGGTTCAGCTCCTGGATCATACCCTTGACACCCGAGTCAAAGAGGATTATCTCACCGTAAGTCGCTTCTTTCAGACCGGCGATTTCCGCAATTCCGTCGCCCGTCGAGACAACCGTTCCGATTTCCCGACCCGCCGAGCTGAGTTCAAAACTCTCAACTTTCTCACGAAGCAGCGAGATAATATCGTCCTTGCTCGATCCGGATGCCGTCGAATTCAGGCTTTCTTTAAGCTGACCGATACGGCCGCGGGCACTCCAGTCGTACACCTCGTTTCCGACGACGAGCACAAAACCGTTTATCAGGCTCTCGTTATGTATAATTTCAAGATTTGCGATATATCCGTATTTATTTTTTAAAAAATTGTATATTCCGGCCCTTTGTTTCTCGTCAGGCGGCGTTACACAATAGAGAAGGGCAGAATCCTGCCCGTTCCGCAATACCTTCATTTTTTATTGTTGTCCTCTCCGGAAATCGACAAAAACTGATCGAATATGGCTTTGTTTGTCTCCGGCGTCTTGTCTTTTGACAATAATTGTTCTGTCGAAGACACAACCATGTCGGCTATTTCGCCCTGTACCTCTTCAAGCATCCTGGTACGTTCATGTTGCGCCCAGACACGTGCGTCCGCGATAATCTTCGCCGCCTGTTCCTCGGCTCGTTTAATTCTGTCTTCAGCTTCCGCAGCAATTCTTTTTGATTCTTCCGCCGCCCGAATACTTATTTCCTTTTCGGCATTTTCAAGAAGCTGCTTATATTCATTTTCAATGTTCCTGGCGTTTTCCTCGGCCTCAGCGGCTTTTTTCTCAATTTCCTCGTAATATTCTTTGCGCTTCTGCATGAACTTCTTTACCGGGTTATAGAGAACAAGGAAAAGCCCCAGCGCCAGGATAGTGAAATTCAACATATGAAGCAGAATCTGCTGCCAGTCTATATTCAATGGGATATTCATATTTCCGCCTCAAAACTTATCAATTTCTTGTAAAACTTCTTGTAGAACTTATAGAACGAAAATAATCAGGATAACGGTAATCAGAGAATAGATTATAACCGTCTCGATAAATACAAGACCGAGCATCAGGCTGGTTCTGATTTTACCGTCAGCCGCAGGCTGCCGCGCGATTCCTTCAACGGCTTTGCATATTGCCCATCCCATGCTGAAAACCGCGGCAATGCCGGTTACTCCGATGGTGACGGCGGCGGAAATAGCCTTTATTCCGTCTGTGTCAGACGCGCTTTCCTCTGCCGGCTCCAATAATACTTCCGCCACAGCTGTTTGATCGGAAGCATTTTCCGCACCTGCGGCGGATATCGGCAGTGCGAAAGCGGTAACGGTCAGGATGAGAATCATGATGACGGTGATTGAAGCGAACAACTTTTTCATATCGGTTTTCCTCTTTTTATAATAATATTATATTATATTTTAATTTGCTTCAGGCGTTTCGGTTCTTTAATTTTACGCTTCCAATTCCGGCTTCTTCTCGGGAGGTTCGGTTACCTCGCCGTAGAATACCGATGTGAGCATGGTCAGAACATAGGTCTGAATGATTGCATGGAGCAGTGTGAACATCACCGCGACTATGACCGGAATGCCTATGCTTAAATATATACTGTAATAAACCAGTTCGGTCACAAGCATACCGCTGAGCAGCGCGCCGAACAAACGGAAGCTCATGGAAATCGGAAGCGAGAATTCCTTGAGGGCGCTCAGCGCTCCTCGCAAACCGTTGTGTCTGATACCGCCGCAGAGTATGGCAAGATATGAAAGGCAGCCCATCGATATGGCGCCGTTTATATCGGCAAGCGGCGCCGGCAGAGCAATTATGGATCCGTGCGTTGTCACCGCCTGTATTCCGAAAAGCTCAAATATGGTTCCGAGAAAGATATAAGCCCCGGCTCCGAAGATATATGCTCCGAGAAAGGAATTGTGGTGCGGACTGTTGGTTTTTGCGGTGTTGTCGAAGTATTCGACGGCAAGTTCAAGCACCATCTGGAATTTCCCGGGGATGTAACTGAACTTAGGAATTACAAAAATCCGTATGAGAACCGCGAAAAACAGTATTGAAACGGTGACGACAAATCCCGATATTAAAGCCGGATTTACGTCCTTCAAACCGAACAGGCTGATTTTTCCCGTCTCGTGAAGAACCGCGTCCTTCATAATCTCCGGGAGTGTTTCTTTCTTCTCCCCCGGACTGCCCATAAGGTAAATCAATACAAGCAGGACGGCAATAATAATAATGCCTGTGCCTGCCACATAAAATTTTACTCTGCTGCTTTTCATAGTGGCCTCGTCATAATAATATATTTGTAAAATCGAACTATCCGTACCAGCTGACGGATGCAGCCGACACGGCGCTGCGAAAACGGGCAGCGATAATGTTACAGTATAAATATTCTTTGAAAATTACTGTCGGTTATTTAGAAATATTATAACATAATACGGTCATATTTACAAGTGGTCAGAATGCACAAGTGCCGGTGCGTCAGTCAGCGGAGGATTGTGCTTCTCGCCGGATTTGCACACCGTCACTGAAAGAAAATTTCACTTAACTGAGCATGATATCCCGGTACTGTAAACGGCAAACCCTCGTCGGATATGATATTCGTTTATATAACGCAAAGTGAGAATAATTGTCTCGTTATGCGTTATTGATTATTGCGGTTTTACATGATAAAATCAACATGCCGACATAAAAAACATCCCTGCAGGGCAATTTTATAACAGGAGGTCATTATGAAACTCAATATAGGCAATAACATACGCAAATATCGAAAACAGGCCGATATGACACAGGAACAGCTTGCGGATAAACTCGGAACGACGTATCAGTCGGTCAGCCGCTGGGAGAACGGTTCCACATATCCCGACATGGAACTGCTTCCGATACTGGCAAAGCTGTTCGGGGTATCCGTCGATGAACTGCTCGGAATCCCGGACGAAAAAAAGGAAGAAGCGGCTCTGGAAACATTCAAAAAGCTTGCGCAGGCTTCCTTGGAAAACCAGGTTAACACAGAAAAAGTAATAGAACTCATACGTGATATCCGTCTAAACTATCTTGACAGCAAGCATTTCTGGCACTTCTGGTTTAATGTCCGGAACAGCGTCTATCGTATGCCGGAAATATTGCCGGAGGTAAGGCAGACGGTTGAAACGATACTCGACGGAAACTATGATATATGGCAAAAGAATCAAGCCATAACGCACTGGGCGGAGAACGAAGATGATGAGCATATCGGCGATTTTATAGAAAGATACGCTTCTCCCATGGATTTGGGGAAAGACAAGCTGCTTTCAAACAGATATAAGATTCGCGGTGAAACTGATAAGGCGGAACCGCTCAGGCAGTTGTTTTTATTTAATCATATCGATGAACTTATCGGCAACAGGTCTTTATGGGTTAAACCGGAGAATTTCATTGAAACCGCCGATATTCTCGATACACTGCTTGCGCGCAGCGATTTACAGCTTCAGCTTCTGCATTCTCTGTGTTGTCAGACACCGGATATAATGCATCCGATATCGGGCGACGGTGAACCGGATCTTTTTGTTGAAGACAGGATATTCCACCTCGGACTTCGCCGCGTCGGATATCTTGCTTCGTCAGGAGATGTAAGCGGTGCGTTTATCGTGCTTGAGGATGTTGTTTCCCTGCTCGAAAAAGTAATGAAAATCACATCTCCCGCAGAACTGCGCTGCTCGTCGCCGTGGCTTGATGCAACCGTATGGACGGCAGAGGAAGATTGGAGTGTGCCGGGTGGAAATTTCCTTTTGTCGGACGAGGAAGAACGCTGTATCTATATTCACAATCCGGAAAACTGGTGCTATATGATATATCCGTCATGGGTAAAAGACATACTTACAAGCCGAAGCGGACACGCGTATACTCAGGAATGGCATTGGCTCGATCCGCTGCGCAATGACACGCGGTATAAAGATTATATCGACAGAGTCAGCGCCCTGATTGTCACAAGACCGAAGAAAAAGGAATGACAATTCAACAATTGGAGCTTAATCCCGCCCCGTCACTGAGTGTTTACTGCGCCAGTACCCGGTAAAGGAAGGTCACCACGTCGGCTCTGGGGCAGTCATCCCCGGCGATGAACTCTCTGCCTATCCCGGCAAGCAGCCCCTGACCGACAGCCCAGCTGACGGCGTCCTCATACCACACCGGAGAACCTGTGCCGCCCGGCCTGCCCATTGTACGCCATAGGAAGGTCAGAATATGCGCGTTGGTGCAGCTGTCGTCGGGGGAGAATGCGGCGGCGCCCGTGCCGGAGGTGATTCCCTGTTCCACAGCCCACAGTACGGGTTTATAAAAGTAGTCGGCGGCATTCACGTCCGTGAAGGGGTTGTATGCGCCGGCAGGTTCCGGCCTGCCCATAGCCCGCCACAGGAAGGTGACGACCTGGCTCCGGGTGCAGGCGGCGTCGGGAGAAAAGGTATTCGCGCTTGTGCCGGCGGTCACATCGTTTTCGGCAGCCCAGACCAATGCGTCGTAATAATATGCGCCCCTGTCAACGTCGGTGAAAGCCGCGGCAGCATCGATATAACCCGCGGCAGCATCGATATAACCCGCGGCAGCGTCGATATAACCCGCGGTACAGGTGATGATGCCCGAGCTGTCCTTGCTGAGTGTGTAGGTATGAGTTTTAACATAGCCGCAGCCGTCGCTCAGGGTGACCTCCAGCCTGTGGCGGCCGACGGTCAGTTCATTCACGTTTATTCTGCAGTGGTTTGGAGACCCTGAGACAGCGGCGATCTGCCTGCCGTCCAGCTTATAAACGGCGCTTACATTCATGCTCTGATAGGTGCGGCCGGCGGCTCCCAGCAAAAGCCCGCCGCTGACACTCTCCGAGAAGATGTTCAGCGGTACCCAGGTGCCGGCGGTTGAATTGCCGTATTTAATAATTGAGGGATTTTCTGCCACTGCGGCGTCGGCGGCGGCAAGGACATTGCCGGAAAGTGTGTAGTCGCCCTCCGGCGCTGTTTTATCAAAATAGACTATTGCCTTCACGTCGGGGAAGACCATTGTGAGGGCAGAGAACTCCTTTGCGACCTGGCGCACGGCGTAAGCCTCGCCCTGCGAGCCGTTTTTTATTGTGCCGCCCTCGGTGACTATGACAGGTTTGTTGTGAGCCCGCGCCACATTCACGACGCTTCCGGCGTTATATACAGGGTCGGCGAATCTGCCCTGGCGAACCGCTTCGAGCCAGTACAGGTCTGAATGGAGCGAGTCATAATTGTAATACAGCGACAGCCCCACCCAGTCAACCAGCGAATCGTCGGGATAGAATCGGGCGGTATTTCCGTCCCAGCCGGAGCTGTAGTTGGGCGACCAGACAAGCTCCGCGTTGGGAGCTATGTTCCGCGCCAGGTTCGCCACATAATTATACGCGGCTATGTACTCCTCGGGGGTGACGGAATTTGTCCACACGTCCATCTCCCCGCCGATACGAAGCAGAACCGGGCTGTTTATGCCGGACAGATAGCCGAGGTTTGCATAGAGTTTTGCGTCGTAGGCGCCGTTGAGAATGGCGCGCGCGGTGTCGCCCTCATTGTCAAAATTGAGGTTTATGAGGATGATCCGTCTGCCGTCTGCCATGGGATTGATGAGATAGTCGAACTCACCGGCGGTGTTACCCTCAAGATGTATGTAGAATGAACAGATGCCGGCGGCGCTGTATTGACCTTCCGCAACGCTTCCGTAGTACGTGCCGGAAGCAGCCGCATACCTTGAACCGTATGTGTCGCCCTGAGTATAGGACACGGCGTAGACGCCGGTCTCCGGCGTCAATAAAGCCAGATGATTCTCGCACCGTGTTATAACATCGTCGTAATTTTCGCCCGTCGAGTTCAGATATTCGCAGACTTCTATCAGCTTTTTGCAGTTGTCTGCGGCGGCGTCATAATCACTGCGGTTTTCAAGAATCATCCTCTCAAGACGTGTGTAACAGACGGTATACAGCTGACCGGCTGTTTCGCTGTCCAGCGGCTTGTCGGAGTAAAATCCAATAACGCTGTCGCCTGCCGCCAGAAGAGCATCTTCGTCACCGCTCTCAAGTGCCTTTTGATAGGCTGACCACACCGGCCACCAGCCGCCCGGCAGCGCCATGACCGACACGGGCAGGGCGGCATACAGCAATACCGCAGAGAGAATAAAAGACACAAGCCGTTTCTTCATATTGGAACCCTCCTTGTGAGCAATGTGTTTATTTTGACTGTTCAACAAACCGTACTGACGGGTCAACATTCAAATATGTTCAAATAAAAGAAATATAAATAAAAGAAATATATATCAATAGTGCTCAACCTATACGCGACAGGTTGAGCACTTACAAGAATATTGGCGGAGAGGGTGGGATTCGAACCCACGTGCGCTTGCGCGCAAACTGATTTCGAGTCAGCCCCGTTATGACCGCTTCGATACCTCTCCGTATGAGTTCACGCAACGGGAATTATAACATATTACGAACGGGATTGCAAGTGCTTTTTGAGATTTTGCGAAAAAACGGGAAAAATCTCGCTGAATTTATATGAAATACAGATAAACGCAGGCATTCTGAACCGTGAGGAGAGGAGGTTATGCCGCTGATTAATAATCGTCAGCTTTTACAATTATTGGAAATTCAGCATAAATTACAAATCCGCGTGTAAATTGCAAGAATAATTGCCCAAGGTTTTAAAGAAGTTAACAGTTACAAAAAGGCTGCCAATTGGTAAGCGGATTTATATCCAAGAATTTTGCGAGGATAGTTATTCACCCAGTCTTCGAT
>Ga0209723_1002220_pt1 | contig 26758 bp, 19 predicted proteins | sample BiotimSIPDNA_2_FD_185750 | JGI IMG/M metagenome (GOLD analysis project Ga0209723, IMG submission 185750) | Anaerobic biogas reactor microbial communites from Washington, USA - Biogas_R2 time_0 SIP DNA (SPAdes) (version 2) | ecosystem: Engineered > Bioreactor > Anaerobic > Unclassified | place...
AATAGTGTCAAGTAAAATGTGTGAACTGGGTAAATATGAACTTAAAAAAACATTGATTAAATCAGGTTGTTTTCAGCAATTTCTAAGGTGTATTATGTAAATGTGGGATGGTAGTGTTTCAATATATCAGGGTAATTCAGCATATAATCAATTCCGGCACCGGAGTAGATTATTATCCCGCAATAATACAGAGTTATATGGGATCTGTTTAGGTCCTTCTCCTGGGTTCTGATCTTGTGGGTAAAAATTGCAATGGTTTTTGCAAAAACATAACAAACAAGTACCATGTAAAAGAGATGTAAAAAACCGGCTTTCGGGTAATATCCGAAAGCCGTTGAATAATAGTCTTCAATAAATTTGTCGGTAGTCCATAACGATATTAAAAACATACCACTTATTAGATAGATGAATTTTATCGCAGTTGTCTTCAAGTTCAGATATGAACATACTGATTCTTAAAATGCTGCAGGAATGAAAATAATGCCTGAATATCCTATATGTGTTATCAGCATGGCATTGCTTTCATTTCCTGTTGAAAACAGCAAAAACCATGAAAACTGCCAATGGAAAGTGAAGTAACAAAATCTTAAAAACGGCTTTCTGATATTTTCTCTATTGAGAATATAGATCACCAGACCGGCTGTCAAAAATACCGATGAACTGATAAATGGCAGCAGCGCATGAATATTCATTTGTTTCCCACCATACTTTATACTTCTATATAATGCTCCATAAATTCAAACAGTTTTGGCATTTTCAATATTTTACCAGATTTACCAACGCAGCAAAAGTGCTGATAACCCTCACCGATCAATTCTCCATCAGCCTTGTTGCGATATTTGAAATTCAATTTTGCCTGGCAGCCTTTTATTTGACCAACAGTTAATTCACCTGTAATGGTATAGCCGAAATATGCATTTTGTCTGAACTTTTGATATACGTCAACAGTAACCAGTTTAATTCCGGTCTGGGCCATGATTTCGTTTATATTTGGGATATGATGAACAATACAGCTTTCGCGAAGTACACCCTGGTACTTGACATAATTTGCAAAATAAACATTGCCGGTAGCATTGGTTTCGCCAAGGTTTATGAAAATATCCTTGCGGAATACCCGGTCATCTCCAAGCTGTTTTACCAGTTGAATCTGCCTGTTCACAAACTCGTTGAAAAATTTCTCCTTGTTTTTTTGGATTGAAACTATCTCAAATCCAAGGCCCTGTTCATTATCCCACCTGGAAACACATTCCAATTCGACTTCCTTATAATTATTTATCAACAGTTTTAAGGTGAATTGTCCTGTTTTTTTCTCTCTTGTTTTCAGATATCCGCCATTAAACGAGATGTTATCAATAACCAGGGTCTTTTTATCAGTTGTTATGGCAGCTATTCTTTTACTGGTTCGTTCGCTTTTGCGCTGGTTGGTCTACATTCAGTATCCTCCATGAATTAAAATTTGATGAAATAATCCATTATACAAGTAAGTTGATAAACATAATTATTTCCCCAAAGCATAATAACTAAAAGATTTATGGTGCAAGGTATTGCTGTCATAATTCACTGAATCGCAGGTATATAAAGGAAGTGTTTCTCAAAAAAATGGAACCAATCTAATTGTACTCCCTCAAGATTGCAGGGTATATTCATAAACAATTGCCGATACTATGATATTGATTGAATATTATACAACAATATTATTAAAGCGTCAAACTGTTTATAAACAAATAATACAAATAATATAAATTTTTCAATAAATTGAACATGAAAACATTGATATGTTTAATACCTGCTATTATACTTCGGACGATTAAGGGTAGTGCTGCCCGAAAAATTGCAAATATCAGAAAAGTAGTCATTTCTGTTCACAGCTTGTCATACTTGTATTATCTGAATGGAGTCGATTAGTTTACAGCTTGTCCCGCAGTGCGGGAATGAGCTTCATAGCAGCACTAACGCAGAAAGGGTTTTATGGCTGTGAAGGTCATATCTATCTGGTGAGATACGGTCAAGCAGGTATTGATATTCAGGTTGGTTCTATATAAGGCATCATTACTTTTGAAGTGGGAGCAGGCAAACAAGCATGGTAATTTAAAGATTCGGATACCGGCAATTTTTCAAATCATTTTTCGGTAGTTTTTGGAACTCACAGTACCAGTGGGGTCATTCAGGCATTTTTGAAGCAAAACAGGAGTCTTACCTTCACCGAAGGAGCTGGTTTTTTGGTATTTGCGACAAAAATGCCTGAAATACTATCATTGAATACTAAACTTAAGATGGTCGTTTTCTACAGTTGCCTTGATAGTATTATCTCCGGTCACATTACCGGCAATAAGCAGCCGTGATATTGGTGTTTCCAGTTCTTTTTGTATGATTCGTTTTAAGGGACGTGCGCCATAAACCGGATCATACCCTTTATCTGCAATAAGCTGTATAACAGTTTGGTCAGCAGAAAATCCAATATTGTTTGCTTCAAGACGCTTTGCAAAAAGATCGAGCTGAATTCCGACAATCTCAAGTATATTCTCTTTTGAGAGAGAATGAAATATCACAATTTCATCAACTCTGTTAAGAAACTCAGGTCTGAAATATTTTCGTAATTCACCGGATACAGTATCGCGAATATTGTCATAATTGTTATTGCTGCTGTAATCGGCCATAAATTGAGACCCGATATTGGATGTCATAATTATAATTGTATTTTTAAAATTCACGATTCTTCCCTGTGAATCAGTAACCCGGCCATCATCAAGGATCTGAAGAAGTATATTGAAAACATCCGGATGTGCCTTCTCTATTTCATCAAACAGCACAACCGAGTATGGTCTGCGCCTGACAGCTTCTGTCAACTGCCCTCCTTCTTCGTAACCTACATATCCCGGAGGGGCACCAACAAGGCGCGAAACTGCAAATTTTTCCATGTATTCCGACATGTCAATTCGAACCATGGCCCTTTCATCATCAAAGAGATTATAAGCCAGAGAACGGGCAAGTTCAGTTTTCCCGACTCCGGTTGGTCCCAGAAAAATGAAGCTTCCTATGGGTCGGTTCGGGTCTTTAAGGCCTGCACGGGCTCTTAAAACTGCGTCTGCAACAGCATCAACCGCTTCATTCTGCCCGATTACTCTCTGGTGAAGGTGCTTGCCGAGGTCAAGAAGTTTTTCTTTTTCACCTTGTACCAGTTTGCTCACGGGGATATGGGTCCAGTGACTGATTATTTCTGCAATATCCTCTTCATCTACTTCTTCTTTCAGAAGCCGATTACCGGTATCTTCAGATTTGAGTTTTTCTTCCTCAATTTTGAGTTGTTTTTCCAGATTTGGAATCATTCCATGGCGCAGTTCGGCTGCTTTACTTAAATTGTAATCCCGTTCTGCGGCTTCAAGTTCATGACGTGCATGTTCAATCTGTTCCCTCAAGTTTTGAAGTCGTCCAACCCGATTTTTTTCCAGATCCCACTGAGCTTTAAGTGCAGAGACTGTATCTTTTACTTCTGCCAGTTCCGATTGCAGTTTGCCCAGTCGTTCACGAGAAACAGGATCTTTTTCTTTTTTAAGACCCTCAATCTCGATTTCCATCTGCATCTGACGTCTCATTGCTTCATCCAGTTCCGTAGGACTTGAATCCATTTCGGTTCGCAGTTTCGCAGCAGCTTCATCAACAAGATCTATGGCTTTATCCGGGAGGAACCGTTCTGTTATGTACCGATCCGAAAGTATTGCAGCAGCAACAAGAGCGCTGTCACGGATTCTGACACCGTGGTGGACCTCGTATCTTTCACGAAGTCCTCTCAGAATAGAGATAGTATCTTCAACTGCAGGCTGATTAATTAAAACTGTTTGAAATCTGCGTTCAAGAGCCTTGTCTTTTTCTATATATTTTCTATATTCGTCCAGGGTAGTAGCACCGATAGCGTGTAGTTCACCTCTGGCCAGCATTGGTTTAAGCATGTTGCCTGCATCCATTGAACCTTCTGCGGCACCGGCACCGACAACCGTATGAAGTTCATCGATAAAAAGGATAATATTGCCGCTTTCGACAACTTCTTTAAGAACTGCTTTCAGACGCTCTTCAAATTCACCGCGGAATTTTGCACCTGCTACAAGAGCACCCAGATCAAGTGCTACAATCTGCCGGTTTTTCAGCCCTTCAGGTACATCACCCCGTACAACTCTTTGGGCCAGTCCTTCTATGATAGCTGTTTTTCCGACACCGGGGTCTCCAATAAGAACCGGATTGTTTTTTGTCCGTCTGGAAAGAATCTGAATAATTCTGCGAATCTCTTCATCACGTCCTATTACCGGGTCCAGTTGACCTTTCTGAGCTGCTTCTGTAAGATCCCTGGAAAATTTTTGAAGTGCGGCGAATGTTGTTTCCGGATCTTGTGATGTGACACGCTGTTTACCACGGACTTTTTTGAGTTTTTCGAGAAAATCATTGACTTTAATACCGGTTTTGCGTGCAAACTCCTTACAGTCGGAATCAGTTTCAATAGCGGATAGAAAGAGATGTTCAACACTTATGAATTCATCTTTCATCTGTGATGCTTTTTTCCAGGCATTATTAAATACTGTCGTCATGGTTCTGGACATGAATGTCTGGACTCCCTGGCCGCTGACAGCAGGATATTTATTTAAAATATCAAGTGCATTTTGCTCTGCAATCGATTTTTCGATACCCATATTACTGAGTATTGATGGAATCAGGCCGTCCTTTTGCCTGATTAAAGAAAGTATCAGGTGCATTGGTGAGATCTCCTGATGATTGAGTTCAACAGCAATGGAATTTGCACCGTTTAATGCTTCCTGTGATTTTCTGGTAAATTTTTCGATATTCATAACTAAACTCCCTTCATCGAACTCCCTCGCTACGCAAAAGGTGTACCAACTAAGTATTTCCTAAATAAAAACGTAAACAAAAGTTGCCTGATAACTGGAGCGTTTCAATTCAAAACAGTAGACTGGTATTATTGAAACAAAAATAGGAGATCCATTATTTTATGATGGCAAAAGAATCAGATCCAGAACGTTTAATATTCATTCGTGCACGATAACGACAACGATAACGACAACGATAACGACAACGATAATGGCAACGATAATGGCAACGATAATGGCAACGACAATGATTGTAGTTTTTTTTCTTCATTCATAATTCATAATTCACCATTCATAATTCATCATTTGCCACAGAAACCTTTTTGCGATAGTGCCGCTCTCGCAGCTCATTCCCGCACTGCGGGACAAGTTGTAAATTAATCCTCCGGTTCAGGTAAAATTTATGTTGGACAAAAGTGAAATATTGCTTTTGTATATAAGGTTGAGTATTTTTAGATCCGGTTTACTTAAGACTGCCATATTTTGTAACATCTCAACAGCCCAAAAAGGTGGAGTCTGGCTTATAAATCAAAGCACGAAATTAATGGAAAATGTTGTTATTTCTCCGGTTTGTAGCCATGAGAACATGTTCTCCAGGTTACTTAAAAATTCCGGGGGAAACATATTGCACTTTCTGTGGCAGATAACCGACAGAAAACGATATTTTGATTGTTTTCGTGGCAGTTTAAGTATCCGGTGTTACTTACTATATGGAAACACAGTTATCATTTAAAATCCTTCCTCAACCAACAGAGACTACATGTGGACCTACCTGTCTTCATGCGGTATATAATTATTACCGGGATCCTGTTTCACTTGATGATCTGATTGGTCAGATATCCATGCTTCGTGACGGGGGTACATTGGCTGTATTTTTAGGTTGTCATGCATTGAAAAGAGGGTACAGGGCGACAATCTATACTTATAATCTTCAGATATTTGATCCAACCTGGTTTGATAATAAAATTAAAGTTGATCTGGGAACTAAACTTGCATTGCAGTCGAAATATAAAAAAGACCAGAAATTACAGATTGCAACAGAGGGGTATCTTGAATTTATTTCATTAGGCGGCAGGATTAAATTTCAGGATTTAAACTCTTCTCTTATCAGAAAATATTTAAAAAGGGAAATCCCGATAATTACCGGATTGAGTGCTACCTATCTTCACCGGACCCCGCGTGAGCTTGAAACTGAGAACTGCGAATACGATGATATCCGCGGGGGATCATCAGGACACTTTGTTGTGCTTTATGGTTATAACAGGGAGCATAAACATGTGTCCGTTGCTGAGCCGCTTTTTCCCAATCCATTATCAAGAGGTCAGTATTATAATATCAGGATGGACAGAGTAATCTGTGCCATTCTCCTTGGAATAATTACTTACGATGCTAATTTGTTAATTATTGAAAGAAAAGTTTAGAAATGATCAGTTTTGTAATCATATTCTGTTGAAAATTTACGAAAAAACATTTCATTATGATAGAAACGAAAGAAGTACATGCCAAATCTGATTGTAGTGAATAACCCCGGCAACTGGACTTTCCAGATTCCGGGAGTAGATCTTGTTTCCGCCCGGTCGTATCTCATGGACAGTAAATTCAGCAAAATGCGTCATACACGGGTATTCAATTTATGCAAATCATTCAGGTATCAGAGTACCGGATATTATGTTTCGCTTCTGGCTGCTGCCAGGGGACATAAACCGCTTCCGAATATCTCTACTATTCAGGATCTCAAGTTGCAGACGCAAATTCGGTTTGTTGATGATGATCTTGATGAATTGATTCAGAAAAGCCTTGCTCCGATACAGTCGGCCAAGTTTACATTAAGTATTTACTTCGGAAAAAATGTAGCAAGAAGATATGACCGGCTGGCAATACATCTGTATAACCTTTTCCCGGCGCCCCTGTTGCGTGCAGAATTTATAAAAAATAAAAGTCAGTGGCACTTGCAAAGTATTCGTCCGGTTTCTGCAGGTGAAGTACCTTCTGAACATTATGATTTTCTTGTGGGTGTTGCGACTGTGCATTTCCAGGGACGTGGAGTAGGTACTTTAAAAAGGAAAGTTCAGCCTTATGATATGGCAATTCTCTGGAACCCTAAGGAAGAACAGGGCCCCTCAAATGAGAAGGCGATAAAAAAGTTTGTAAATGCCGGGCAGAATACCGGATTTAATGTCAAGGTAGTAAGCAGGGATGAAATCGGGTCTATAGCCGAATATGATGCCTTGTTTATAAGAGAGACAACAAGCGTTAATCATTATACATACCGTTTTGCCAGCAGGGCCAGAGCTGAGGGACTTATTGTGTATGATGATCCGGAATCGATTCTGAAGTGTTCAAACAAGGTCTATATTGCAGAACTGCTCAATCATTACGGAATCCCGACTCCTCAAAGCTGTATTATACATAAAGATAATATTGATACGGCACTTGAACAGATCGGGGTTCCCTGTGTGCTTAAACAGCCGGACAGTGCTTTTTCTCAGGGAGTTTTGAGAATCGATACTGTTGACCAGTTTATGACAGAAGCTGCCAGAATGCTCTCAAAATCAGATCTTGTGGTTGTACAACAATTCCTGCCAACCGATTTTGACTGGAGAGTTGGCATTTTTGATCGAAAGCCTCTATTTGTGTGTAAATATTTTATGGTAAAAAATCACTGGCAGATCATTAAAAGAAATTCAAGTGGCCAAAATGAGGAAGGCAGATTCGAAACACTTCCGGTCGAACTTGCTCCGGCACAGGTTATTCGTACAGCACTCAAGGCTGCAAATCTGATCGGTGACGGGTTGTATGGGGTTGATATAAAGCAGATCGGGAAAAACTGTTATGTAATGGAGATCAATGATAACCCCAATATTGATGCCGGAGTGGAAGACCAGATTCTTAAAGGAGCTCTGTACGAAAGGATAATGGAGGTGTTTTTAAAACGTGTTCTGAATAGTAAAAACGGACATGGGTATTATTAATTTAATTTTTACTGTTGTAAACTTTTCTTTCGGTCTCGGAATTCGGTGTTGGAATCGGAATCGAATCATAGAAACAGGAAACTAATAATCGATCCCGACCCGGAGTTCCGAGTTCCGACTCCGATTAGGAGCAGGAAAAAGAGAAACAGCAAAAATAGTGTAACTCTTATTTTCGGTGTCGGAATTCGGTGTTGGAATCGGAATCGAATAAGAAAAACAGGAAACTAATAATCGATCCCGACCCGGAGTTCCGAGTTCCGACCCCGATTGGGAGCAGGAAAAAGAAAAACAGCAAAAATAGTGTAACTCTTATTTTCGGGGTTGGAATCGGAATCGAATCATAGAAACAAAGGATGAAGAGTTGATTTCGAACAGATTGGGTTGCAGGGGTATAGTCGGGATACCGGGATTTTACATATTTTTACAATTGTTGCCTTTCAGGATTTTAAATGTATCATCTTTTTGAAAAATTCGGCATTGAACTCGAATACATGATCGTAAATAAAGATCTGCGCGTGTTTCCCATAACGGATAAAATTATTGAATCGGCAAATGGAACTGTCGAAAATGAAATCCGGAGGGGTGAACTGTCGTGGTCGAATGAACTGGTATTACATGTAATAGAGATAAAAACCGGTTCACCTGTAAATTCACTGAATGGACTGGCGCAGAAATTTCACGAATCTGTCAAGGATATAAACAGGATTGCAGATAAATTTGGTGGCGTTCTTGTTGGTGGACCGATGCATCCGTTTATGGATCCTTACAACGAGATGTATCTGTGGCCTCATGGGTACAATTCCATATATGAGTCATTTAACAGAATTTTTTCGTGCAAGGGGCATGGCTGGTCAAATCTTCAGAGTATGCATATCAATCTTCCTTTTGCAAATGATGAAGAGTTCGGGAGACTTCATGCAGCTATACGCTTTCTGCTGCCCCTTATTCCTGCATTGTCTGCCGGATCGCCAATAGTTGATGGAAAAGTAAGCGGTTTTATGGATACACGTATGGAAGTATATCGTACAAACTCATCCCTTATACCTTCAATTACCGGTGAAGTTATTCCAGAGCCGGTTTATTCGATTTCTGAGTACCATGAAAAAATTCTTCAAAAGATATATGATGATCTGGCAAAATATGATAAAGATTCGGTATTGCAGCATGAATGGGTTAATGCAAGAGGAGCAATAGCGCGTTTTGAGCGAAACACAATAGAAATTCGGGTTATTGATGCTCAGGAGACACCATTTGCGGATATCGCAATCGCAGCGGTTATAGCAGGTGTTCTAAAGCAGCTTGCTTTTCAGAAGTTCTGTTCTTATGAATCGCAAAAACAGTTCGAAACACCACTACTAAAAGAGATATTTTTAAATGTAATTAAAAATGGTGAAAAAGCAATTATTGACAATCCTTGTTACCTCCATTGTCTGGGAATAAAACAGGATTTCTGTTCTGCTGCTCAGGTATGGTCTCAACTGATAGATACAATAATTCTCGAAAATTCAACTTCGATTGCTCCTTTTTATTCAGCTCTTGAAATATTTAAAAAACAGGGTACCCTTGCTTCAAGAATACTGAAAGCTGTTGGCAATGAACCAGATGGCGAAAAAATATTATCTGTTTACCGGAGTTTATCTGATTGTCTGGATCAGGGCAAATTGTTTACAGGTTGAGTTTAATTTGCAATTTAACTACTTCTGAATTATAACTGTTTCATGGGCCGACCCCGTATTGCTACTTAATCGTTTAAAAAAAACGTACATGCTTTAAAGTATCAGGTTGAATAGATACTGATTCGGCTATATAATTTAAATAGAGAAAAGAGGTATCAATAGATGGATAACCGGGGTTTTACGATTTTAGAACTGCTTATGGTTCTGTTTATCACAGGCATACTGGCAGCAATGGGTTTTGTCAGATTTAACAAGACAGTTAAAACGAATCAGCTCGAAAAGGAAGCTTGGAAAGTGCGGCAGTTCATTCAGACAGCCAAGCCTCTTGCCATGAAGATGGACAGCAGGGCAAAGATCGTATTTTCTGCTTCAGTATGCAGTCTGTTAGTGGATTCGAGCACTGATGGATCTGGTGGATGGCGGTATGATTCCAGGCTTGCACTTAATGAACCGCTTCGTTTTGGTTTACCTGTATCCTCTCCACCAACTGTTAAACAGTCTTCAGACGTGTTTCTTCCTTCAGAAAATAATGTTGCAGGACGAGGCTGGGATACATGCATGAGTGTAAGTGCAGATGCAATTGGTACTATTAACCCCGGAAGCATTTATGTCAGTTCCAGTACTCTTCCAAAATTAACCTATTGCATAAGCATAACAGCTTCAGGACAATCTTTTAAAATGTTCAAATGGACAGGTTCAAAATGGATAGAAATTTAGAAAAAGGGGCATCAATTATTGAAATACTGATAGCAATCATGATTGTTACAGTATCTGTTCTTGGTATTGCATCATTTTCCCGCAATACATCCAGGACATACAGAAGCAGCAGAGGTACTGATGCTGCGTATGTTGCCGGGCAGATGCTTGTTGCGGATCTTTCTGCTCGTGCAATAGTGCCTGAATCCGGAACCGACACCATTACTGTGGATAATATTTCCTGTATAAGAAGCTGGTCTGTAAAAGACACCTCTTTTTTCAAAAAGGTAGTAGTAAATGTTTCTTATGACCTGATGGGTGTCAGTAAACAGGTAAAAGTATCAGGAGTAACAAATTGAATAAAAAAGGTTTAACGCTGATTGAAATGCTGATCTATATCGTCCTGTTCTCTATTGTTGCGATATTGATTGGTTCCCAGATGAAATCGATGGTAAGCAGTTTTTCCGGTGGAAAAACTATTTCAATTCTTCAATCGGATACACGTGATGTTCTGGCTGTATTGACACGGGATATTTGTAATACCGGATATAAACGGATTATGGTTTCTGCTGGTGGCGTTTATAAAGATTCTGTTATTGAAGGGACTTTTCTTGCCGACTCGTCCTCTTTTATTCATAAGGAAGGGAATCCGGGAGATACGTTGATTATTTACAAAGCTGTACTTGATAAATCTGGTAATTTCAGTAAAAAGGACACAATTCAGTATTACCTCGACAGTACTGCATTAAAGCGAAAAACCGGAAATTCAACTGTTACAATTTCAGAAAATGTACATGGACTTCAGTTTGAGTATGGTGTGTATAAAATCGACAGCGTCTTACTTGATGAGACTTCTTTTAATGCTTCCAACTGGGCAGTTCCTTTTGGCCTGGATGAAATGAAATTTAATCAAAAAATTAATCTGGTTAGTGAGGCAAACCTGAGGATAATTTATGACATGACATTCAGTGAGGATTTCAAAAATGATATGGATTCCATGCGCTGGGAAATAAGGTATTTTCCCACAGCCGGTGTTGCCGGATCTGTTGCATTCAAGGCTCCTAAATCTGAACTTGGTTTAGAAATACCGGTTCCCCAGAACAGTAATGCAGAACTTGTTTTGAGGTACTGGACAAACGGGAGCAAGGATTTTACAGTAAACAGCTTTAAGCTGTTACTGGATAATTTTGGAAAATATCAATGGACCAGTAATCCCCAGACAAACAGGAAAAAGGGAGTAAAGGCGATAAAAATTGAAGCTCTGACAAGAAGTAAAAACAAAGGGGAAACAACTGTCGAAACCCCTATATCAGTGGGGAATGTGTCAATTTCCCGGTCTGGGCCATACAATTGGAGACACTATTCCGAAATAGTGGAAATACCGAACAATGGATTGTTCTGAGCACAAAATGGATCATCTGATTGAGGTTAAATACAAAAGGATTCCGTTTACTTGAACAATGAAGAATAAATTGAGGCTGTTATGCTGAATAAAAAAGATCAGAACGGTTTTGCAATCGTATACGGGCTTGTTGTGCTTTTTCTTGTAACGCTTGGTGGGATGTCGCTTTTATATATTTCAGAAAAAGATAAGGAATCATCAATTGATTATTCAAAGATGCGTGATGCGGCAATGCTTTCAAAAGCTGCTCACAGTGCTTTCGTGGGGCAATGTGAGAAGGAACCAAATTTTGTTATTGCACTTCTGGATTCTTTCTCTTCCGATTCAAAATATAAATGGCTTTTTAATAACTCGATATCTGAATCCGTTAATGAAAAAAGAATTTCGTTATGGAGTGGCAGTGATGCTCCGTCGTTTTCTGCACGAATAATGAAATATGACACTTCAGAATTTATAATTCAGATTGAAGGAAGAGGTTTTGGCGGACTGGGTGGACAAAAAAAAACTACCGGCATATACAAACTGGAAGGAATAAAAAGAGAAGTTCCATTTCCCAGTCATGCACTGTTTCTGGGATCAGGGTTTGGTAACTGTGATCGTCCGCTCACTATTAATGGAGATGTCTTTGCTGGTGGAAACAGCCATATAAACAGCAGCAGCAGTGATATTGTTGTTAACGGTAATTTTAAAACAGGAACTGATGATTTTTCTTCGAACAAGAGAATCATTGTTAACGGGAAATCATATTTCAGGGGAAATGTCAAGTTTCAGGGGTATAATCCTGTATTTAATGGTAAAACCGGTATTAAAGGAAAAGTTGATATTGATGTAGCCCCGCAAGTAAATGGAGATCTGTATTTAAATGGAACCCATGCTGGCAACAGCAGCATAAATGTTGGTGCTGGACCGTATGTGGCCAAATATGTAAATGGCAGATTCAATCCTGGCAAAATTAATGTAACAGCTCCAGCCGTAAAGGAAGCCCAGGGGTCAGATATTGATTTAGCTTCAGAACTGCAGATGGCAGATGTTGATGATGAACCGCCTTCACTGAAAAGCAATCTGGAATCGTATATTCAAAGTAAAGGAGGAACTGTTTACAATGTTAGTTCTTTGGGTCTGAATTTTAACACTCCGGGATGGAATCTTGATACTGCATATAGCAATTCAATGTACAGCAAATGGAACGGTTTTCTGGTGATTAAAGTTACCGGTAATCTTAATCTCAATGCTTTCGGTAATACTTTTAATGGTAAGGCTATATGGATTCTGGATGGTGTAAATTTTAATGCACAGAAATGGTATTCAAGTGCGCCTAATTCAAATACAATGATATATTTAAAAAATGGAGCAAGATTCAATGATTTTTCTTTTGGTGATTCAAAAACTTTCAGGGGTGTGATTTATAATGAAAGTAGTGAGCAATCCCAATATAAGTTTGGAGATAACTCTGAATTTCGGGGTTCAATTATTCATACAGGAAGTTCAAGAACTCAGTTTCAGTCTGGCAGCTCTACTGCCGAGATAAGATATGATAAAAGTGTAATTGATGAGTACAAGGATCTTGGTTTATTGAGTGCGCCTTCTTCTTTTAAGGAGATAGTAATTCTTGAAGATATCAGAATCCGGCCTCAACTTCTCGGTCTTTCATTCTGAATTTATAGTTCACCTGATTATTGATATGCACAGTAAGGCTATTTTTTTGATATATTGACAGGTGCTCCGATAATTATATCATCGTAATCTGCTTTTGCAGTTGAATTCGTATTGTCTGCATCACTGAGTATACCGATACCCTCTACAGCAGGTGGATCCTGGTTAAAGAGACGACGGTAATCCTCAACTATGTTTACAGTTTCATTTATCCAGGTTCCGGCCTGTTTTTTGCCACTTCTTAAGACAATCACCTTTGTTCGTTTGTTATATGGACTGCTGGTTTCGGTTCCTTGGGGAAGTGTAGAACTCCAGACATATTTCAGTATGGTATTAAGGCGAAACATGCCTTTAAAGATAACGTAAATGGCAGCTCCGCTGTCGTTTGTTTTCCTGTAGTTTTCATTTCCTTTCTCGGGAAGTTTATGCATCCGCCATCTCCAGCTTAAAAGCGGATAAATCTGTGCATCGTAAGACTGTTTTTTGCCGATGCTTGTACATCCGCCTCTGGTGTCAATTCGAAGAAATTTATTCTCATTCTCCTTTTTAATGTGATACATCGAGATATCGTTACGGCTTGAGTACCATTTATCGGGAAGTTTTGAAGAAGAGAGTTTGCAGTGACTGAATCGTTCCACTATAATTTGTGATTTCTGGTCCGGTTGAGAGGAGAAGGCAACGGTATAAAGGGTTAAGGTGGCTGTACCGCAAAAATTGATGATGCGTTGAAAGAATTTTTTCATGGTAAATCCTGTAATGCATTAAAATTAAAAGAGTTATAAAAATAGAAATACAGCCGTATAAATTCGAATTGGTGTAAAATTTATTGAAAGAAAGCCAACTGGTACAGAATAATAGTTCATTGCTCAGATTATTAAATTCCAAATCAGACGATTCCTTCACGCGAGTCTTTTTTGCGGTTATTGGCACTTTAAGAATTAAATTGACATTCTAATATAAGGGGTGCAACAGTTTTGTATCTCGATACCAGGCAACTGTGTTTCGGTTTTAATTTCCAGTTGGGGTCGGAACTCGGAATTCGGGGTCGGTATCGATTCCGAATTAAGAATTAAATCGGACCATTCTACTATGGGTGATGCAACAATATTTTGCCACTTTCTTTTTAATGCCGCTTTCGCAGTTCATTGTAGATATTTTTTTTGATTTTCACATTCACATTTATAATTCACCTTTTTATTATGACCTTCACAGCCATAAAACACATTCTGCTGGTAGTACCTATGAACAGTTAGTAATATCTGTGAAAAAAGACCCGCATAAATGAAACGTTAGATTCGGATATATATATAATGACACTTCCCAGATAACCCTGCCAAATCGTATCTTTAAGAAATTATGGAGATGTTGGATTTTTGAATTTTTAATAATGAATATAAGAGAGGAGTTCTTCATGGCTAAAAAAAATAGTTCTGTCAATGAAGAGTCCAGAAACAGGAATGCTGCATTGGAGCAGGCTGTAAGTCAGATTGAAAAACAGCATGGTAAAGGTTCAATAATGCGTTTGGGTACAGCAGGTTCTGCTGCAGATGTTGCTGTTATTCCTACTGGTTCGATTTCCCTTGATATGGCCCTGGGGGTAGGGGGATTTCCCAAAGGACGGATAGTTGAGATTTATGGACCGGAGTCATCAGGGAAAACAACGCTTGCTCTTCATGCCATAGCAAATGCTCAAAAAAAGGGCGGAATAGCAGTGCTAATTGACGCTGAATATGCTTTTGATGCTGCTTATGCAAAGGGCTTGGGGGTTGATATTGATAATCTCCTCGTATCCCAGCCCGATACTGGTGAACAGGCTTTAGAGATTGCAGATACACTGGTTCGCAGTGGAGCAATAGATATTATTGTTATAGACAGTGTCGCTGCTTTGGTTCCTGCTGCCGAGATTGAGGGGGAAATGGGGGATAGTCATATGGGATTACAGGCACGGCTTATGTCTCAGGCTCTTCGCAAACTTACTGGAATTCTTTCCCGCTCCAAAACCTGTTTGATTTTTATAAATCAGCTTAGAATGAAAATCGGTGTAATGTTCGGAAATCCTGAAACAACCACTGGTGGCAATGCCCTGAAATTCTATTCTTCTGTAAGAATCGACATCCGCAGAATCGCCGCGATTAAAGATGGGGACAGTGTTATTGGTAATCGTACACGTGCAAAAGTGGTTAAAAACAAGGTAGCACCTCCTTTTAAAGAAGCAGAGTTTGATATCATGTACGGAAAAGGTATCTCTTTTGAGGGTGATGTGCTTGATATGGGAGTTGAACTGGATGTCGTTGATAAAAGTGGCTCCTGGTTTTCGTACAAAGGAGAGAGAATCGGTCAGGGAAGGGAAAAAGCAAAAGATTTTCTAAGAGAAAACACCGATATTTTTGCTGATATCGAACAGCAGATCAGAGAAAAAGTAGCAATCAAACGTGGAGTTCTTTTAAATGAATCTGATGTTAAAGCTGAAATGGCAGGTGCTGCAGAATAGAAAAGTTAAATAATCTATGAAATCATCAAAAACTATACGCAACGAGTTTATTACTTTTTTTAAACAGAAAAACCATACTTTTGTGCCAAGTGCTCCGGTTATTCCTCAGGATGACCCTACGCTTCTTTTTACAAATGCAGGGATGAATCAGTTTAAGTCAATATTTCTGGGTGACAATCCCCGGAAACTGAAACGGGCTGTCAATTCTCAAAAATGTATGAGGGTATCCGGTAAGCATAATGACCTCGAAGAAGTGGGGCGGGATCATTATCATCATACATTCTTTGAGATGCTTGGTAACTGGTCTTTTGGTGATTATTACAAAAAAGAAGCAGTTCGATGGGCATGGGAACTATTGACTGATGTCTGGAAACTTCCAAAAGAGCGCCTGTTTGTTACTATTTATGAATCAGATAAGGAAGCAGCTTCATGCTGGAAAAGTGAAACCGATATTTCTCCAGACAGAATCATGCGTTTTGGCGACAAATCCAATTTCTGGGAAATGGGAGAAACCGGCCCATGTGGACCATGTTCCGAGATCCATTATGATACCGGAGATCTTGCTACTCAAAAAGAAACTTTTTCAGACCCGGTTGCAGGTGTTAATGGAGAAAATGCACGGTATCGCGAATTGTGGAATCTGGTTTTTATCCAGTATAATCGTGAAAAAGATGGATCTCTTTCACCTCTTTCGCATCAGCATGTTGACACAGGTATGGGTTTTGAGCGTATCGTTTCGGTTATTCAGGGAGTGGAATCAAATTACGATACCGATCTTTTCCAGCCTGTTATTCGTAAACTTGAATCTGAATGCAAAAAAAAATATAGTGCCGATGAAGAGGGTACGTCTTTCAGGGTAATTTCAGATCATATCCGTTCGCTGGTATTTGCAATCACCGATGGTGCATTCCCATCGAATGAGGGTCGGGGTTATGTTCTTCGAAGGCTTCTTCGGAGAGCTTACCGTTTCGGAAGGGAATTAGGGTTCAAAAAGCCGTTCTTGTACAAACTGGTTCCTGTGGTTATTGAAGAGATGGGTGATGCATTTCCCGAAATCACTCAGCGCAGGGATTATCTGGAAGAAGTTATCCTTTCTGAAGAGCAGCGGTTTGCTGTTACACTGGAACAGGGAATAGAAAAATTCAATTACATTATAGAAAGCCTGAAAAGTAAAGGCGAATCAATGATGCCGGGAACGGATGTCTTTACTCTTTATGATACTTTCGGTTTTCCTATGGATTTGACCCGCCTGATGGCATCAGAGCAGGGCTTGTCAATCGATGAAAGCGGATACGACAAGATGATGAGCCGGCAGAAAGAACGCGCAAGAGATGCCCGTAAAGCAGATGACGGTTTGACTCCTGAAGGATGGACTGAAATTCGTGCCGTATCCGGAACAGAATTCGTCGGATACGAAAGAGCTGATGACCAGATTTTTATCTGTAGATATAAAAAGATTCAGGATGAGTCGGGAAAAGAATTGTATATGTTCATATCCGACAAAACTCCCTTTTATGCAGAATCTGGTGGGCAGGTTGGTGACAGCGGCATTTTAAAATCTTCAAAAGGCAAAGAACTGACAGTAGAACACACATTCAAATGGAATGAATTCGTTATTCACCGTGTGAAAGCAGATGAAACACTTACTGATGAGGAACTCAGAGGGCCTTTTACTGCCTGTGTTAATTCCAAAGAACGTTGCGCGACACGAAGAAACCATTCTGCAACTCACCTTCTTCAGGCAGCTTTAAGAGAGGTGCTTGGAGATCATGTGCAGCAATCAGGATCTAAAGTAGATTCTTCAGGGCTGCGGTTTGATTTCACCCATTTTAAATCTTTGACTGCAGATGAAATTGCTAAAACAGAAAAAAAAGTTAACGAATGGATAATGAATGATCTGGTGGTTACTACAGATATCAAGGATCTGGATTCTGCAAAAGCAGAGGGTGCAACTGCTCTGTTTGGCGAAAAATATGCAGAAAAGGTAAGAGTCGTAACGATGGGTGCTGTCAGTAAAGAACTCTGCGGTGGTACTCATGTCAAATCTACCGGGCAGATCGGCGGATTTCATATAATCAATGAAACCAGTATCAGTGCAGGAATTCGAAGAATTGAGGCTGTTACAGGGGCTGGATTGTCGGATTATATTGCAGAAAAAGAAAAAATAGTTGGCAGGTTGACACTTTTGCTGAAGACCGGTCAGGATAAACTGATTGAAAGAGTAGAATCACTCCTGGATAATACCTCTCGTCTTGAACAGAAAATCAGGGAACTTTCGCAGGCCCAGGCTACAGGAATCATTGATGAGATGTTCAATGAAGCAAAAAGCAAGAGTGGAGCTTTTCCATGGCTTGTAAAAAATCTGGGTGAGATTGATAAAGAAACATTCAGAAATGTTACCGATACTGTATCTGATCAGATAAAAAGCAGAAATCTTTCTACGATACTTATATTTATTGGCGCGCAAGTAGATGGAAAGGTACTTTTCTCTGCGAGTGCAGGATCTGATGCAGTAAAGAAATTCAATGTTCATTGTGGTAACCTTGTTAAAGTTGCAGCCAATAAGGCCGGTGGCGGGGGCGGAGGAAGTCCGGTTCGTGCACAGGCTGGAGGAAAAGATGTTTCAAAGCTTGGTGAAGCTCTTTCTGTTGTTGAAGATACAGTACAGTCACAGGCAGGGGTTTGATGAAAAGGTTAGTTTATAACAAGCTGATGGAAAGTATAAGCCGGGGGGAAAAGTGCCATTGGGTTTTACTTGATCCGGATGATTATTCACTTGATGAAGCTGCATGTGTGGCAAAAGAATCACAAGATTGTGGTGTTAATGCGATTCTTGTAGGCGGAAGTCTTCTGTATACAAACCAATTTGATAAATTTGTGCAAATCCTGAAAAAAAGTGTTAATTTACCTGTGATTTTGTTTCCGGGTGATGCTACACAGTTGTCTGCAAGTGCAGATGCACTGCTTTATTTATCTCTGGTTTCTGGACGCAATCCGGCTAACCTTATTGGTGAACATGTTAAAGCAGCTCCCTTGATCAGGGAGTGTGGAATTGAGCCTGTGCCTACTGCTTATATGCTGGTTGAATCCGGATCAGTGAGTTCTGTAGAATTCATAAGCAATACCCGTCCGTTGCCTAGAAATAAGCCACAGATTGCTGCTGCTCACGCTTTAGCAGCCCAGTATATGGGTATGAGTCTTGTGTATCTCGAAGCAGGAAGCGGTGCATCACAGACTGTGCCAGAAGAGATGATAAAAATGGTAAAAGGGTATGTTGATATTCCCCTGATTGTTGGCGGAGGAATTCGTGATCCTCATACTGCAGAAAAGAAACTTGCTGCCGGTGCGGATATTATAGTAACAGGGAATGTACTGAAAAAAAAGGATGGTATTCAAATTATGAAAGAAATCGCTTCAAAAGTAAATTCTTTCAGGGCACCTTGATTACGTTTACTCCACAAGGCTTGCATCCAGATCTGGAAATCTCTGCTAAAATTCTGAAATTTATATCTTTGGTAAATACTTTTGCACTCATTTAAAAAAAACCTGTGGAAATGATACCCACTCTTTGCCGGGTAAAGCTCCGCAATTTTTCGGTACAAAGTCATGTGATTGCCGTAGTGTAACTTTTATAAAAAAACAGTTGTAGCGTCAGTTGGTATCACAAAATCCCTCCACAAAAAACCATTTATAAATTCTTATCTGAAATTTTACCTGTTCAAAATTGAATTGCCAAAACAACTGTCAGCCTGCTTCTGAATATGATGCGTAAACATAAGGATAAGAATTATAACACTTGGTCAGGATATTAAGTTTTTATATCATTAAAAGCGGTGTCCTGATATTTATTTGTGATATAGATTCCCTTATATGAGAAGAACAGGTTGGAACAAAAAAGGTGGAAGCAGATGGAAATATTTCTTACAGGAGGTACAGGGTTTATTGGTTCGTATGTTACTGAAAGGCTTTTAAGGAATGGACATCGTCTGACAATTCTTGCACGTAATCCGCAGAAGGTGAAGGGTTTTGTTGATCATCCGCAAATCAGGTTCATACATGGAAAATTAAGTGATCACGAAAAGATTGAAGCTTCAATGAGTGGTTGTGAAGCGTGTATTCATATTGCGCTGGGTTGGGGAGAAACCGCCAGGGAGATGCTTCTTGAAGATACACTGAATTCGGTTTTTTTATTTGAGTGTGCAGCCCGAAATGGAGTTGCACACTTTATTTATACATCATCAACTGCCGCAATTGGGGAATTTATTCCGCGCATGGATGAAAATGTTAAAACAATGCCGTCAGATTATTATGGTGCAACAAAGGCAGCAAGTGAAAATTACCTTATGGCAGTTTCTGTAAAAACCGGCATGCGCAGCATAATTATTCGTCCTGGTTATACATTCGGTAATCCGGTTGTAAGTGGAGCTCCAATGCAGCCGGACAGCCGTTTCAGGGATATGATAAAGAAAGCATTGAATGATGAAACAATAAGAGTGGTCGAAAATGACGGAACCCAGTTTATCTGGGCAGGTGATCTGGCGTCCTTGTATGAATCTGCTTTGGAGTCTTCGTATAATCGTCAGATCTATTTTGGTCTTGGCAGGGAGTTTGTTACATGGGAAGAGATTGCAAAAAAAGTAATAGAAACGACATGTTCTTCAAGTAAAATTATCACTGAAGATTATGGATTTAATGAAACTCCATATCTTTTTGATTTAAGAAAAATTGAAAGGGATTTTGGGTTCTCTTTTACATGCAGGGAAAAAATCATTGAACATATCCGGTATATTCAGACCCTGTTTACTTCATCAATTAATGCCTGAACTGAACATCAATTTGTTGTTCTCTACAGATAAATCCTTATAGGGGTCGGAATCAATTCTGTATTTGCTGATTCGATACCGATTCCGAATTTCGACCTCAAATTACCGATACCAGAATGGAAAGCTGCTAACTGCTTATGCTCTTCACAGCCATGAACTTTTTCTGTTCAGTGCCGCTATGCAGCTAATTCCCGCACTGCGGAACAGGCTGTAAATTAATCACCTCCATATAGACCAAACCAGTATTAAAGGATTTCGTTAAGCTTTTTTTCGCGTAAACTGGCCCGACTGATTTACATTTGCGATTAACTTGCTGGACAATAGAAAAAAGTCGGGGTCTGATGTTCTGGAGAATCCTGTCAGACAAACAGGATTTCTGTTATAACTCGAATTTAATAACGAATTTTTATATATTTAATAGTATAATTCCTAATTTACTAAACTGTTTTATGCAAAATCAGGGAGTAAACTATGTTAACAACTAGAAGGTATGAGTATCTCAATATTGGTTCTATTGCTGTGCATCCTTCCATTGGGAATCATCGTCCGGTGAATTCAGCAAAGGTTTCTCATCTGGAAAAGGATATTTTACAAAATGGATTGCTTGAGCCTCTGGTTGTCTGGGAGCGGCAGTCTGGAGAGTATTATCTGGTTGGTGGTTTTCATCGGATGGAGGCAATCAAAGTAATCAGGAAAAACAATCCCGGTTATTTCGAACGTGTTGATGTCAGGGTGGTTGCTGGTGATCCTGATGAAATTCGTGCTTTGAATCTGAAACTAAATGCAGATCGTCTTGATACAAAAATTACAGACTATTTTGAAACGGTTATTTATCTGAATAATGCCAACTGGACTTCGAAGCGCATCGCAGAATTTCTCGATAAAAGTGTAACATGGATTGATGATATCATAAGGTATGCACCTATGATTAACGAAAAAATGCATGTGTTGCTTCAGGAAGGCAAGATGTCGTGGAACAGGGCGAAAGAAATTATTCAGAAGACTCTTAAGGCAGAAGCTGGAAAAGAGAAGGAGATAATTGATAATGAACTGGAAAGATCGTCTGGTCGTTCTGTAAAGCCTGTTACATTCAAGTCTGTTTTGAAACATTTTTCAAAGCTGTCTCAGGAAGAGCCTCGGCAGGTATTTTCAATTCATGTTAATGACATGTATTCATTTATCCGGGTTCTTCGGGGAAAGGATTACGATGATGAGGAGCTTGATAGATTAAAGTCGGTTTTTCCGGGATTGATTAGTTGAAAGCTGACTTGTAAGAATGTTCGCTGTGTGCATAAGCCCCCGACTTTGCGGACAAAGTCGGGATTTGATCATTATAGCCTCTGGTTGTACCCCCGACGTGTTAGTCGCGACTTGATTATTGTAGTCTTATTTGTATCCGCCCCTTAACGGCATCGTGAGATTTCAGACTGCCGACCACGGCAAATCGCGGCAGGAATGTCAGGGCATCCAGCATCAAATGACACTTCGCCGCTGCTTTCCTTCGACGATGTTTTGCCCAGTCCATACAGTTGGCGAAAAGCTGTATCGTCGTCGAATCAACAAGGTTGATAACCCGTTTTATCCTGCGCGGCAGTTTAAACGACGCATCCATCCGACCGAACTTCGGGAAATGACTGGTCAGTTGATGCAGCGTCTCATAGAACAAATCTTTGGCCATTTCCGCATTTCGAACCTTGTTCGCATGGGAAAGACCGTTTCTGCTCGGTGGTTGGGCACCCCGGACGGTAGCTAAAGCTCCGGCGTGATGCCGCAATGTATCGCTGACATCATTGAGGCTGAGGGCATGTGACAGGTGTGCGAAAATCATCGAAACCACATGGCTCCAAGGAGAAAATGTCCGGCTCTTTTTATCGATTCCATGCTTCCTCGCCAATTTCGGCACAAGATAAGAAGGAATGTTTTCAACGACCTGCTTCAATAATGTAAATTTATTCCTGGCTGGTTTCATTGTGACCTCCATGTTAAAAGTTAAGCATCTTTAACATGTCACGTGGCCAGCCGTTATGTCAACTTTTCTGAAATCCTGTGGGATGGTAGTGAAATGAAATGAAATCAAATTTTCAAATGTGTATGCCATTGCCTTTTAAAAAAATAACCTAATTCAAAACATTCTATTCCACTTCAAAGCCACACATGGGATGAATTGTATTACCATTAGACCTGCCAAATGTAGTGTAATTAAGGTAATCATTACAGTTAAAGCGTATTTTTATCTGCTTTGAAGCATTTTTTGCATCAATAATCTTTTCTGCCATAGCCAGCTTATAAATATCATTGACCAAGAAACCAAACCTTTTTACAGTCGTTTGTATGCCCCCCCCGTAGTGAAATCAGCCATATAAATTCGAAAGTAAGTATTGCCATCATCAGCTGTTTCCATTGTATAATCGGTAATTGTGCTTGGATTTGACCAGCTATTTGCAAATGTAGTTGTTAAAGCACTAATTACGAATAGAATTGTAATTATTTTTTTCATAATGTATCCTTTCATAGTTTTGTTTATCAGTTGATATCTTCTGCAATGGCAATGACACATTTGATTTGAATGTTTATATTTTTCTATAATTTCCACTATGCCGTTCACGCCGCAGCTTAAATTATGCGCCGCAAAGCCACATCGATACTCTCTTGTACAGTCTTTACCGCATAGCATTTCCGCATGTTGTATTGCGCTTACTTGTTTTCTGCACCCGGAAATACCGGATGAGCCGACTTTTATTTTTTAATATTCAACTATTTACAGGTCTTACATCTGTAATACCTCCTTCATTGCAAGAAAAAATCGGCTGTTCAAGGAATCGTTTTTAAAAGTCTCTATTCTTATATATTGTCTTTTCAGCTGACAGGCAATTTGATCCTAATAACCTGTTAATTTAATATAATACTTGTATTGACCGGCTACAAACAATTTTACATTTGGCATAAAATGCACCAATATTCGAATCGATCGAGATCGTAGACTTAACATAGTTGATTCACCCTGCAAAGGTATGGGAATGTCTGGACAGTTGAAATGATTTCTGGATCACTTTAGCGATGGATGGTTACAGATCACACGTTAATGTTTTCAAAAATCGGTATAGCTATATCGACCACCGCTGGCAAGGTTACAAAAGACATATCACAGCACTTTTTCTATTTGGTAAATCTGTTTATATTCCGGCTTGCATTCAGCATACAGGCAATGAGTTGGGAAGATGTATCTGCTGCTAAAAAGGTGCATATCTGTCGTAATCAATAAAACCGCAAAAAGCATTATTGCAAAGTTTGGATAAATCAAACCATGTATAAAAATCCGACTCATGTTTGTTATGATACGTTTAATGCAGAAACGCAATACCTGGAATCCGGTAGATAAAGGCCATTGGAGCCCTTGATGCATAATCAGAAGTCTTTGCTATAGAGATGTTTCCAAAAGGAAAAATAATGTGTTGCCTAGTGAAAAAGCCCCGGCAACTGTTTGACGAATGTATGTTAGATTCCGTTACCGGGGAAAAAGAACAAGTACCAGAACCAGTGAAATGACCAGGCATCAGCTATAGACTGATGGTTTTTATGAATCATTGCACATTCTGATAAATTCTGGTTATAAAATATTGTAATTCAATCACTACATGTAATCCCAGTCATGGGAGATGGCTACCCGTGTGTGCGTGTGAAACTCGCGGTTGCGTAATTGTGGACACTCAGTGTGGTTTCGCATTATTGCACCCTGGATAGCTGGCCACCGCCTGCCCAAACTGGTCATTAGCGGAACTTCCCTCACCATAGCGATATAATAAAAAATAAAGCGGCAGCGCGCTTTGGATTCATAACGCTACAGGAACATCTGCGACAAAACAAGGAATACCGCCGCCGGGTTGTAGTAATTTACTCCGCAACCGGTTACATTTTTTTGCGGTATTTATCTATAAATTGCGAACTCTTAATTTTGTTTTAAAATAAACGTTTTTTAATTGGTTTTCTGAAATGGAAGTAGATTTCGATCCGCTCCCATTTTTTTTTGCATGTACACACACTCTTAAAATAGTTTGGATATCAAGACCTTGCATGTAACTGTATATTTTAAATATTTTCAGTTTGAATCAAGGAGGATGTTTTAATGAAAAATATTCAAAAAATCCTAATTTTTATTTCGTCTGTGTCTTTACTACCCATGATTTTAATCAGTTGCAACCTTTTAAACACAGAGGAAAGCAGTGATGTTCCTTTAAACCCGGAGGAAAATTACAAACCTGAAGGTATGGTGAAAATTGCTGCAAAGGGTAAGACGTTTTCCATGGGTGATACAAAATTTAGTAATGCAAAACCGGTTCATCAGGTGACCTTTACTTACAATTACTGGATAGACACCGTTGAAGTAACACAGGGACAATACAAAGCCCTGATGACAAAAACTTACAACGATTTTACCGAACCATCCTGGAACAACACTTTTGGTGCCGGCGATAATTATCCCGTCTATTATGTGAACTGGTATGATGCAGTGCTATACTGCAATGCAAAAACCATAGAGGCCGGGAGCAGTGATACAGTGTATACGTATACATCAATAAGCGGTATTCCTGGAAATAATTGTTTTCTCAAGGAATTGAACATTGATCTGAGCAAGAACGGATTTCGGCTACCAACAGAAGCGGAGTGGGAGTATGCCTGCAGGGCTGGAACAACAACGAATTTTTACTGGGAGAAGGATTATAACCCGTATCCCAAAACAGCAGCAGATTCAAATGAAGTTAACGCATATGCGGTGTGGTATGGAAATTCATCTTCCAAAGGAAGCGGTAATGCCGGATTTGGAACACATCCTGTGGGGACAAAGAAAAAGAATGGTTTTGGTTTATACGATATGAACGGAAATGTATGGGAATGGTGCAATGACTGGCACAGTAATTACATAGCTGAACCTCAAACTGATCCTGCTGGTCCTGATGATGCCTCTTTCAGAACAATTCGCGGCGGCAGTTGGACCAATGGCGCTATCGATCATCGTTCAGCCAGTCGGTACAGCGGCCCCGATTCACCAGTCAATGATGTCGGTTTTCGGGTTTGTCTCACCGCCAAATAATCACCCTTTCAACGCTTCACTGTCCGGGGTGCGATCAGGAATACGTTATCCAGGATCACAAAAAGCAAACAGCGTAGATAATCATTATTATTCAGATGTCAATTTACCTGATTTGTCCTTTGCTATATTGAAAAATGATCATCAGGAAGTGATAGTGTCGTGCCATCTTTAAATCACATAATACCTTTCCTGTGATCGCACTCGGTATCATTATTTCTCTTTAAAAAAAAATAGCATGAACTGTTCGCAAACCGGAGATTGCGTGACGAGAATTTGGAATGTATACTTATTTTGATGCTTTCATATAATTCGAGTTTTCTTCCCTTTCTGGATCTGGTGGGACAGGAATGAATGGAATCTCGAGGCAAACCGTTCCAATCTCCTTAAAATACTGGCTCCAGTGTAAATTCTTTATACTTGGACATATCAATCAGTATCGGCTTGATATTCTGATTATTTTTTGTTTCAAACAGTAAAATCTGGGGAGGGGGCAAGATTTTCAGGATTATCACGAGCTACTAAATCATAATAACCAACAAGATGCGGAGTGGTACAATTATTATTTTAATTCGCGTGCCAACGGGAAACAGTGAAACAACATTTGTTAATATTTTTACAATTTCTGAATTCAATGAAATTCCCTCCCCTGTCTGGGTTAGTTTACGAATGGTACTATTGACAGCACAGACTCCTGGTTTTTCATGCGGAATCCTATAAGTCAACGAATTATACACATCAGCAACAGACACAACTTCGGCAAACCAGTGAATCATATTCTGCTTTGAAAGATCTTTCAGAGAAGGACGGTTTTCTCCCTTTATTCCCCGTGGATACCCTGAACCATCCTGTAATTCGTGATGTTGAAGAGCAATAGCAGCACTCGTTGAAGGAATAATATTGTTTGCTCCCGGAGAGCTTATAATAGTATATTATTCTTGTCTGTATAAGATATCAAATTTCCCATATGGATGACCCCTCTGGCAAGCAAAATAATCATCTTTTAAAAAATTCTTCATTCGCCTTGAACTTTCAGTCTCATATTCGCGTGCTGGATAACGCAGTAAGTTAGTTCGAATGTGGCG